>Ga0180222_1000046_pt1 | contig 220673 bp, 212 predicted proteins | sample eDN5th37CKraftOP_FD_151336 | JGI IMG/M metagenome (GOLD analysis project Ga0180222, IMG submission 151336) | Enriched Organic Plus compost microbial communities from Emeryville, California, USA - eDNA 5th pass 37_C Kraft OP (version 2) (version 2) ... | reverse complement strand
GCGAAGAAAATCGTTCGCGGGATTCCGCTCGGCCGCATCGGCACGCCGCAGGAAGTCGCCCGGCTCGTCGGCTATCTCGCGTCCGGCGACGGCTCCTACATCACCGGCAAGGTCCTTCAGATCGATGGAGGGCAATTCATTGCTGGATAACCGGCCTGCCGCTTCGATCGAAACCAAGCACACCTTCTGCCGGCTGTGCGAGGGAGCCTGCGGCTTGACCGTCGAGGTGGCCGACGAGCGCGTGATCAGCGTCAAGCCCGATCCGCAGAATCCGCTGAGTCGCGGATTCATGTGCGTGAAGGGCAAGAACTCCCACCACATCATTGATGACCATGAACGCATCCTGAAACCGCAACGCCGGGTTCACGATGCATGGGCGCCGGAGGCCTGGGACCGCGCGATCGAGGAGATCGGCTCGCACCTCTTGCGGATCAAGCAGGATCATGGTCCGGATGCGATCGCGCTGTATGTCGGCAATCCGTCGGCGATGTCCAGCAGCACGGCCTTTGCGGCATCGGCATTCCTGCGCTCGCTCGGCTCGCGGCAGCAATATTCGGCGATGTCGCTCGACAACATCAACAAGTTCGCGGTCGCGGAGCTGATGTATGGCGACAAGTCCTATGTGTTCCAGCGCGACTGGGAAGCCTCCGACTATATGCTGGTGCTCGGCGCCAATCCGCGGGTGTCGATCTTCGGTCAGTTGTCGACACGTCCGCGCGGCCTGGAGGAGCTGCGCGCGGCGCGCAGCCACGGCGGTCGATTGGTGCTGGTCGATCCGCGCCGCTCGGAAACCGCGACCGTCGCCGACGAGCATCTGGCGATCGTGCCTGGTACCGATACTTTCTTGCTGCTCGCATTGTTGCAGACGATCGTCGCGGAGCAGCGCCAGGATGCGGCCTTCGTCACACGTTACTGCAGCGGTTTCGACGAGCTGCGCGCCGTGGTCGCCGACTTCACGCCCGAGGCCGTGGCGGATGCCACCGGCATCCCGGCGGACACCACCCGGCGGATCGCCCGCGAATTCGCCGGCGCCAAGGGCGCATTCGCGCTCGGCAATACCGGCGTGACGCAACAGCGCCATGCCACGGTCAATGAATGGGCGATCAACGCGCTGATTGCGATCACCGGGAACGTCGATCGCGCCGGCGGAATTTTCTTCAATCCGGGTGTGGTCGACGAACCGCATCCGAAGACCGTGATCGATTTCAGCCGTCCGTCGCGGATCGGCGGCTATCCACGGATTCTCGGCGAATATCCGGTCGCCATCCTTGCCGACGAGATCCTGACGCCGGGAGCGGGGCAAATTCGCGCGCTGATCGTGGTCGCCGGAAACCCGCTGGCGACCGGCACGGATACGGCGCGGCTGCGCGCCGCGTTCGAAGCGCTCGACCTGCTCGTGGTCATCGATCTGTTCCACTCGACGACGACCGAGCTCGCCCACTGGGTGCTGCCGGCCACGAGCTTTTACGAGCGCAAGGATCTCAACATCCAGTTCACCCGGCACACGCCGTTTCCATTCATCCAGCACACCGATCGCGTGATTCCGCCGCGCGGCGAAGCGCGCGAGGAATGGGACATCTTCCGCCGTCTGCACGAGGCCGTCGGCACGCCGTTTCTCAACGATCCACGCGTGGCCCGTCTGGCCGCGGATCATGGCGCGGCGTTCGATATGGACGCGTTCTACCGCGATTTCCTCAAGGCACGCGGACGGATATCGCTTGAAGACATCAAGCGTCATCCCCATGGCGCCAAGCTCGGCGACAAGCCGCTCGGCGCGTTTCGCGATCTCATCGAACGCCGTCGCCTGCGCATCGATCTGATGCCGGACCGACGACCACTGCGGCGCCGACCCGCCCCTACGATCCGAACGACTGGACCACGTGGCCGCAGAAGAGCGTTCAGGAGTTCCTGCCGCCGGGAAAAACCGTGGAGCAGTTCAAGTCGTCGGCCGAGAATGATCTCGGGAACTACCAGCGCTACGTCGCGGCCCTGGCGGCTCACGGCACGCTGACGCCGGAGCAGCAAAGCCAGAAGGCCGGCATGGAGGCGCAGATCCAGTCGCTCCAGTTCCAGATCGATGCCGCCAATCGCGCGCTGGGGCTGTCCACCGCCGCCTCGACCTCGGCTTCTACGGCAGTTGCCACCGCCGCGGCGCCCGCTGCGCCGGCAGCCCCGGTGATGTCGGCCGCCGCGATTGCCGCAACCGTGACGCTGAAGACCAATCTGACGGATGCGCAAGCCCAGGTGGACGGCCGCCTGCAGCAGATCGCGAGCGCAAACCAGGGGCTTGCGGAGTTGCAGGCGCAACGCGCCAAGACCACGGACCCGGCGGCGCTCAAGGGCATCGACGATGCGATCACGTCGGCCAAATTCCAGATCGACGTCATGCAGCAATCGCTCGCGCGCGAAAACAAGCAGGTCGCCGACCTGCAGGCGGCGGCCGCCGCGGCAGCCCCGGCGGGCGGCACGCAAGCCGCGCCGGTGAAACTGTCGGCGGAGCAGAACACCGCGGTTCAGAAGTCGCTGCGAACGATACCCGGAAAACTGTCGTCTGCGGAGAAGAGACAGTTCGACAGGCTGTCAACGCTGGCCGATCGCGCCACGCACAACGGTCTCACGGGAGACGACGCAACCGCCTTGAAGAGCGGCATTGCAGCGTTGCGCGCCCGGCATCCGCACGCGGCGAGCCGCTATCACCTCGATCAGGTCCATGCGGCCACGTCCGGGATCGAGCCGGGTGCCGCCGGCAAAACCTTGCAGCGCAACGAGGCGTCCCTCCCGGTGCGCGCGGTCGATCCGCAGAACGGCGCTGCGCCGAAACCGCATCGCGAGACACTACGGGAGGCGTCGCGGCCGGAGCTGAAATCGGCAAGCGGGTCTCATCAGAGCGCACCGAACGCAAAGCCCGATCACGACACTCATCCTGCTGGCGCGCGGCAGCCCGTGAGGCCGGCGGCCGCCAGCCGCGCCGCCGCGACGACACCCGTCACAGCACCGGGCAGCGCTCCCCATCGCAGGTCACCTGATGCCGTGAAGACACCGTCGGCACCGAAGCCGGTTGCAGTGTCGCGGCCGACGGCACCGCCTCCGTCCGCGCCGAAGGTTGCGGCTCCACCTCCGCCAAAGCCGGTCGCGCCGACACCGTCGATAGCCGCACCACGTCGGTGAACTCGAACCCACAACGAACATAGTTGTGAGCGCTCGCCTGTGGCTGATAGCTCGGTAATGGAAGTACCGGAGGACGTGCCGTGGCATTTGCGCGGCAATCTTACGACGCCATCGCAGGTCGCATGCTACTCCCATAAACCGGATCCCGATGAGCCTGATCGGGAATGAACTCCGTCATCGCGCATCCGGCGCTTGATCTCGCACTGACTCTGCCTGGCTCTAGGACAGTTTTTCATTATTATGGTGTCATCAGAACCTGTTTGATAGTGTCCGCTCCGTCGATACGCCTGCTTTGTCGTTCATAGGATGTCGTGCCCTGGCACACAAGATTAACGATTTCATCATCGTTCGGGCGCTACCGACCGATCTTTAACAGGAGAACGGTATGGCTCGACGAAAAGTCAAAGCTAAGGTTGCGAAGCCCGCAAAGCGGCGGACCAAGCGAAAGCCCTGGACCAAGGCAGACATCGTGGAATTGCGGAAGCATTCCAAGGCCCGCACACCTGTCAGCAGGATTGCCAAGGCAACCCGGCGTACGGAGGGCGCATTGCGACAGAAAGCACTGCAACTCGGTCTCGGTCTCGGTCATCGCCGATGATCACAGAGCCCGCCGTCAAGGCGGGCTTTGTCGTTGATGGAGACCGGCAAGTGCGACGGGTCCGAGCCTTCCGCGCGGCAGCACCATGCCCGTGTGACTGATAAAATTATCCGCTTAAGCCCACTCACATTGCAATCTAGAACATTTTACCCGGCTTCTTGCTGCTCGACGTAGTACCGCGGGCCGCTCAGTGATCATGGCCGCACATTCAGACTGACGGGCCGATCCGGCTGATATTGGTTTCGAGATAGCGCAGCCTTTCCGCCGCCGTCTCGGCGCCATTGATGACCCGGGTGATGCATGCCGCTATCCGCGCGGCACCCTGCGCCAGGTCGATGCTGCCGTCCAGCATGTCGGCGAGAGGCACATCGAGATGCGACGGCATCTGTGTCACCGTGTGCGGATTGGCGGAGATCTTGATGGTCGGCGATATCGGGTGACCTGACGGATTTCCGGTGCCGGTGACAAAGCAAATCAGATGCGCGCCGCCGGCGGCCAGTGCCGTGATGTTCTCGACCGCCGCCGCCGGCGCATCCATCATCCATACCCCGCTTCGCGGCGCGCTTTCGCCATAGGCCAGCACGCCCTGGATCGGCCGTGAGCCGGTCTTCGCCAGGGCGCCGAGCGATTTCTCCTCGATCGAGGTCAGGCCGCCGGCCATGTTGTCCGGCGTCGGATTGGTGCCGGCGAGATCGACACCGTTGTCCTTCGCCATTTCGTCATAGGCATGGACGGTTTCGAGCAATTGGCGGGCCACCGCCGGCGAGACCGCACGCGCGCGCAGCAGGTCCTCGCCGCCCAGGCATTCCACCGGCTCGGAGAACACCGCCGTGCCGCCGGCATCGATGAATCGATCGGTCAACAGGCCGAGCGCCGGATTGCCGAACAGCCCGGACGTGGTGTCAGAGCCGCCGCATTCGAGCCCGATCACCAGCTCCGCGGGCGACATCGGCACCCGCGCCGCCTGCGCCGCCCGCTCGTGCAATCGGCGCAGAATCCGCTCCCCCTTCGCCAGCGACGCCTCGAGTCCGCCGGCTTCGAGGAAGCAAAGCGTCTCGACCGTGCGGCCAAGCTTTGCGGTCCGTTGCGTGATGCGTTGGCTGCTCTCCGGCTCGAACGAGACCACAAGGCAAGCCGCGACGTTCTGATGCGCGGCGAGGCCGGCCATGGCGCGCAGCGCCAGCTCGAAGTCCTTGCCCATCTGGCCGCGGCCATAACTTGCCGGCAAGCACACCGTACCGGGGACACGTTCCGCAAGCTGGCGAACCAGCGGATTCACATTGTCGGCGGCCGCCAGCACGGCAACCAGGTTGCGGATGCCCTTGCGGCCGTCGTCCCGCAGATAGCCGGTCAGGGGCTGATCGAACAGCTTTGTCATGGATCGCGCCGCATCATCTGGAGCCTGTCAATGCCGGATCGACGGTCACGCCGAGCTCGGCTGCGAGTTTCATCAAGTCGTCGGCATCGGCCTTTGCCAGCGGAATGCCGTCCCGTAGCCGCTGCCGGCGCAGCCGCCAGCGCCGCTCGCCCGGATAGCGCACCGGCCGGGCCGCATCGCCGGGCACGGCCCGCAGCCGCGCGATCATGTCATCGAGCCGCGCTGCATAGGTCGCGGTGCCGAGCGCAAGGTCGAGATCGATGGCGATTATGGTGTGCGCCGTGCCTTCCGGCGCATGCGGTGCGGATTCTTTTGACGAGACCTGGTCGGCATAGGCGCCGCCGGCCAGCACGCCGGTCATCGCCTCAAGCGCAAACAGCAACGCGAAACCACGATCGCCGGCGAGCGCCAGCAGGCTGCCGTCGAGCGCGGCCGCCGCATCGCGCGTCATCCTGCCCTCGTTGTCCTGCGCCCAGCCGGGCGGCAGACGCTGGCCGTTTTTCGCCGCCTGCACCACATTGGCACGCGACGTGACGCTCGTTGCCAGGTCCAGCTCCAGAAAGGCATCCGGATCGCCGGTCGGCGCCGCGATGGCGAGCGGGTTGTTGCTGAGGAACGGCCGCATGCGGCCTTCCGGCGCAACGCAGACCTGACCGTTCGAGATCACAAGACCGAGCTGGCCGGAGCGGGCGATCAGCCCGGCATAGTATCCGGCAAAGCCGAAATGATTGCTGTTGCGGATCAGGGCGATCGCGATTCCCAGTCGGCGCGCGGCGTCGACCGCGGCCGCGGCGGCGCGCTGCGCGACGTAGTGACCTATGCCGTTGCGGCCGTCGACACGGATCAGCGCCTGGTGATGCTCGATGGCCGGCTCGGCCGCGGCATCGACGCCGCCGGCGCGGATACGCTCGATATAGGGCCGCAGCCGGCGCAGTCCGTGAGTCTCGACACCACGCAGATGCGCTTCGGTCAGGGCGTCGGCCATGGCGCGGGCGGCCGGCTCCGTCGCGCCGGCGGCGCGCAGGCAGGCGGTCACCAGGTCGCGCAGTTGCGCGGCGTCATGCAGGATACGGTCGTCGCCGCTGTGGGGATCGGCGGGCGACAGCAGACTGCGCATATTGTGCGAATGGACGTGCTCGCCCTCGCCGATGTCGCGCGTGGCCACGCCGATCGGGTAGCCGTAGCGGATGATCTTCTGTCCGACGACGAGCGGCCGCACCGCGATCTTGTGTCCGAACGGGATAGCGCAGCGTGCGGTCAAGGGCCGCTGCACCTCGCCCGAGGTGCTGAGCGTCACCGACACCTCGCCGTTCGCCGGCAGCGCGCCGAGGACGGCGGCAACGTCGTCCTTCGCCGTCAGCAGGATCGCCCGGGTCGCAGCTACAGCCATGTTGATGTGCTCTCTTCGGCCAGCGCGAAGGCTTTCGTTCCCGCATCGACGACGCCGGAATAGCGAGAGAAGAACAGGTAGCCGGCAACCGATGCCCGCAATTCCTCGGCGACCTCGAGCGTATGGATGTCGATCATCTCCCCGAGCTTGGCGCCCTTGTCGATCCGCTTGCCGAGATCGGACGGCTTGTCGAAGAACGAGCGCAGATAGCCGCCGACACTGGGATTGACCTCGAAACGACTCTTGACGTCGTAAAGCAACTGCTTCTTTGCCGGGAGCGCAGCATCCTCGATCATCTTCAGCGATGCCATCACCGCGCGCAGACCGGCAACCGTGTCGCGCTGATAGTCCCGGTCCGCATCGGGCCCGAGATAGACGCCGCCGAGCTCCGGATTGACCGTCGGCACGTTCCGGCCGTTGCAATAGCGAGCCGCGGTGCCGGCGAGATTATTGGCGTGGATGAACGGTGCGTTGAAGGCTTTGCACAGCGCGAGCGAGCGCTCATAGACCTGCGGCGCGGCCGACGCATCAAGGTCGGTACGGTTCTGCAGCCGGCCGCCGAGACCGCCGCAATGGATGTCGACCAGCGCATCGACATGATCGAGCAGATTGACGGTGATCGCATGCGCCAAGCGCTGGGTGACGTTGCCCTCGCGATTGCCGGGGAACACCTCGTGCAGGTCGGTTTTGCCGTGCTGCTCCGGCGTCTGCCGGCCGAACACCGATACGGCCAGTGGATTGGCCACCGGAATCGCCGCGACGCGGCCGGCCAACGTCGCGGGATCGAGCGTCTCCAGCAGTTCGCGCACCGCCATCAGCGGACTCGTTTCGTCGCCGTGGATGGTGGTCAGGATGCCGAGCGTCGGCCCCGGTCTGGCGCCGGTCACAACGTGCAGGCTGAGCGCCAGGTCGGCGCCGGACGCCAGCCGTGTGACGTGCAGCCGCGTATGCTCCCGGCCCGGAGCGGTCTTTTTTGCGAGCAACGCGGTGGAAACCTGCAGCATGGAAGTCCTCGTCGGTTACGGATCGGGAAGATGCCGCACGCGGTCGGGATTGCGCGCCGTCCGCATGCGGTAGAGATACGGATGACTCAGTTCTGCGTTGCGACCTTGACCAGAGCTGGATCGACGGCGCGCAGCACGCTGAAATCGGTTTCGGTCCGCCAGTCGAGCGCAGACTTCAGCGCGCCCTTCTCCATCATGAACTTCGACAGGTCGTTCATGTCCTTGATGAAGGCATCGTCGACCGTCATATCGTACTTGATCAGTTTCACCACCGGCAGCGATTGCTTGGGATCGCCCAGCACGGCATTGGCCCAGATCCGGGTGGCTTCCTCCGGATTCTCCTGGGTGTATTTCGTCGCCTGGATCAACGCGCGCACCACCTTCTTCAGAGCCTCCGGCTTGCGGTCGCGGAACGTCTTGGCCGCGCTGAGAACGATACGGTTGTTAGCCAGCCCCTTGGCGCTGGTGATCAGTTTCACGTTCTTGCCCGAGGCGATCGCCCGCGTGGTGAACGGCGCGAGCCAGGAGAACGCGTCGATGTTGCCCTGCACCTGCGCGATGACCATCTCCGGCGGTGCAAGATCAACGATCGAGACATCGGCGGGCGTCAGACCGCCCTTGCTGAGATACCGGTACAGCAGGAATTCGCCGGTCGAGCCCATCCGGGTGGCGACCTTCTTGCCTTTGAGATCTTGCGGAGAATTGATCGTGGCGTTGCCGACGATGCCGAATATCTCCGTGTCCTCCGACATCGGCGCGATGCCGATCGCGGCGCCGGATTTCCACATTGCCGCCGACGGCAGATCGCCGGCGGAGATCAGATCGCCGCGGCCGGCGCGGAATGCTTCCGTAGCGGTCGCGCCGGTGGTGAAGACCGTGATCTCCGCGTCGATTCCCTGCTCCGAGAAGAAATTCTTGGCCTTTGCCACCTGCAGCGGCACCCAGTGTTCGTCGCTGCCGCTGAATATCGTCACCTTGTCGGCAGCAAGCGCGCCGGCGGCTGCGGAGGCGACAACGATGCCGGCAATCAGGGTGATGGCAACCCGTCGGACCGTCGACGAAAGTGAGCGCGCCGTGATGTCATTCATCGCTTGCTCCTGTTGATCGAGGGGGGTGAGAGGGTCTTTCGGCGTCTTGCGTAAGGAAAACTAGACGTTGACCTGATACTCCATGAACCGTTTCATCGTGCGGTCGATCGCGATCTTGAAGCATCCGTCGATAATGGCACCGAGCACGCCCAGCGTGACCAGGCCGACGAACATGACGTCCGTGCGCAGCAGGGTCCGTGATTGCATGATCAGGTAGCCGATGCCGGATTGCGCTGCGATCATCTCCGCCGCGACGATGCCCATGAAGGCAAAGCCCAACGCGACGCGCATGCCGGTGAGGATGTAGGGTACGGCGGATGGGATGATCACGCGTCTGAACAGCTGCTGCGGTTTCGCGCCGAGGCAGCGGGCGGCGTTCAGACGGATATTCGGCGTCGAGGAGACCCCGGCCGCCGTATTCATGATCATGATGATCACGACGCCGTAGAAGATGATGAAATACCGCGACATGTCTCCGATGCCGAACCAGATGATCGACAGCGGCACCAGGGCGACCGGAGAGATCGGCCGCAGCAATTGCAGCAGCGGCGAGGCGAACAGGCCGAAAATCCGGATGCGGCCCATCAGTGCCCCAATCACGATGCCGACGATGCAGCCGGTCGCATAGCCGACCAGGACGCGCTCCAGGCTCACCACGACGTGCCAGAACAGAGCTCCGTTCTCGATCATCGCGGCCGCGGCGGCGGCGGTGGCCGACGGCGATGGCACCAGATCGGGAACCGCGAAGTACATCGCGAAGCCGGCCCAGGCGACGACGGCGATCGCGATCGAGACCGATGCGATGAGGACCTGATGGACGATGCCGCGGAGTTCAATGCTCATGCAGCGAGACTCCGACTTCTTCCTGCAGGGAGTTTTCGACACGGGCATACAGCGCGCTGAAAGCGCCGTCCGACGGGCGCCGCGGATAGGGCAGACCGACGGCGAACTCCTCCTTCACCGAGGATCCCGGCCCGCGCCGCATCACGCCGATGCGCTGAGCGAGCAGGATGGATTCGCTGACGTCATGGGTGATGTAGATCACCGTCATCCGGTATCGTTCCCAGAGACGGAGCAGCTCCTGCTGGAGAATCCGCTTGCTGATCGCGTCGAGCGCGGCGAACGGCTCGTCCATCAGCAGCACTTCGGGCTCGAGCACGAGCGCGCGGGCGATCTGGCAGCGCTGCTTCATGCCGCCCGACAGCTCGTACGGGAATTTCTGCGCATGCTCCCTCAGTCCGACGACGCCGAGCATATCGCGCGCCCGTTGGAGCGCCTGCGGCTTCGGCATGCCTTGCAGGATCAGGCCGAAGGCGACGTTCTCGTCGGTGCGCAGCCAGGGGAACAGCGCGTTGGCAACGTCCTGGAAAACCACGACGCGATCCGTGCCCGGCTCCTTGATGGCGCGGTCGCCGATCTGCACGCGTCCGCCGGAGGGCTGGATGAAGCCAGCCACCAGATTGAGGATCGTCGACTTGCCGCAACCGCTCGGCCCGAGCAGGCAATAGAATTCGCCACGGCCAACGCGCAGGTCGACGCTGTCAAGCGCGCGATACTCGTTGGGCCGGCCGGCATTGAAGGTGACCAGGACTTTGGTGAGCGACAGATCGTGCCAGGCGGCATGTACTGCGCGACCGCATTGCGACGAGATGCCTTGCCGCACCGCAGCCGCGTCGTCGGAAGGGCCGCTCCTATCCATACCTGCCCTCACCTGCTGAGGCGGCGATTGGATCGCCGCTAGGCCGGAACCGAGACGTGATACGAGACGCGATCGGCGCGATAGGTGGAAATGCCGGCCAAAACCGGTTTCTTGTCCTTGGTGAAAAAGGTGACGCGGCGCACGAGAATGGGCTTGCCCGGCTTGATCTTCAGGATGCGCGCCTCGCGGGCGTCGGCGCTGCGCGCTTCGATATCCATTTCGCCGCGTTCGAGCTTGATCTTCTCGCGATCGCGCAGGTAGTCGACCAGCGACGAGCGCGTGATACTTTGTCGCGTCAGCGATCGGCAGCATTTCGCCGGCATGTAGCGGTCGTCGATGGCGACGAGCGTATCGCGCTGGAAACGCAGCCGCTGCACGTAAACCAGCTTCTCGCCCCTCGGCACCGCGAGCTGCTTCGCCAGCTCGGCGTCCGCCTCGATGCGTTCGAACGCACCGACCTTCACCGTCAGCTTGCCGCCGGAGCGCGACCAGGTATCGAGAAAACTGCTGAGCGTCAGCTTTTCGCGCAGCTTGGGGGGTCGCACGAATGTGCCGACGCCCTGGATTCGGTAAAGGATGCCGGCGTCGACGAGCTCGTCGACGGCGCGCCGCACGGTGATGCGGCTGACGCCGAAACGCTCCGCCAGATGCGCGTCGGTCAGCGGCGCATCGAATGTGCCGCGCTCGCGCAGCGCCTCTTCGATCTGCTGCTGCACCTGACGATACAGCGGAATGCCCGGGACGAATGATGCGGTGTCTGACGTCATTGCCTCATGGTACCGGTTGTTATAACATCATGTCAATTAAGGTTGTCGCCGGACCAAGGAGCCTCACCATGCAGAAGCAGATCATCCATACGTCCAATGCTGCGGTTACTGGCGCTCCGCTGCGGCAGGCCATACGGTTTGGACAGATACTGTATTGCTCCGGTGCGTCGCCGCGCGACCCGAAGCAAGGCAACAAGGTCGTCGAAGGCGGCTTCACCGAGCAGGCGACGCAGGCGCTGGCGAATCTCAAGGCGGTGCTGGAGGCAGCCGGCTCCGGCTTCGAGCATTGCCTCAAGGCCACCTGCTATCTCGTCAACATCGACGAGAACCTGCCGAAACTCAACGAGCTCTGGGTGAAGACCTTTGGCGAGAACGTTCCGGCTCGAACCGCAGTCGGCGTCTACAAGCTGCGCGAAAACTACATGCTCGAAATCGAGATGACGGCTTATGTCCCCTGATCGTGGGGCCGGCCATTACATTATGCACGCTGATATTGGAGGCCGCCGCCGATCTCCGACGCGATGACGCTGACGCCGGCCATGGCACCGCCGGCAAGCGTATCCGGATAATCCCGACCCTGCTTTATCGCTTTGTGCCTCGCTTTTGCGTCACCGACACATCTCTGTGTCCAACATCAGGATGTTCCGATGCGAATTGTTGTGACGGCGATAACACTCACGGCCTCGATCCTGACCTCGATCATTTGCGTCGCCAGCGCGACCGCACAGGACTGGCCGAACCGCAACATCACCATGGTGGTGCCGTTCGGCGCGGGCAGCGGCACCGACCTGCTGGCGCGGGTGTTCGCGCCACGCTTGAGCGAACTGCTTGGGCAACAGATCGTCATCGAGAACATGGGCGGCGCCGGCGGGATGACCGGCAGCGCCCGCGTCGCCAAGGCGGCGCCGGACGGCTACACCATCGTGCTCGGCAATATCGGCACGCATGCTCAGAACCAGACGCTCTACAAGCGGCCGCTCTATAACGCAGTCAGCGATTTCGAGCCGGTCGGCCTGGTTGCCGATCTGCCGCCGGTGCTGCTGACGCGGCCCGACTTTCCGGCCAACAACCTGAAGGAGTTTGCCAGCTACACCAAGGCCAATCAGGCCAAGCTGCAATACGGCTCGTCCGGCGCCGGATCGGCGGCTCAGCTCGGCTGCTCGCTGCTCAATTCGCTGCTTGGCCTTACCGTCACCCACGTTCCGTATCGCGGCGCCGCCCCCGCGATGCAGGATCTGATGGCGAGCCGCATCGATTACCAGTGCGCGCTGCTGCCGGCACCGCTGACGCAGATCGAGAGCAAGCAGGTGAAGGCGATGGCGATCCTGACCAGGGAGCGGTCGCCCGTGCTGCCGAACCTGCCGACCGCCACCGAGCAGGGCCTCAAGGATTTCGATGCCTCGGCTTGGCATGCCATCTACGTGCCGAAGGGCACCGCGCCGGAGATCATCAAGAAGCTGAACGAGGCACTGTCACAGACGCTCGATACCGCCGCCGTGAAGGAACGCCTGCTGCAGGTCGGTGCCTCCGCCATTGCCCCGGACCGTCGCTCACCGGACTATCTCAAGACCTTCATGGCGGCGGAAATCGAGAAATGGGGCGCGACCATCCGCAACGCCCATATGCAGCTCGACTGAAACCGGCTGCGTGCAGCGCGCCCGGAGATTGCGCGCTGCGCCTCGCAGCCAACATGGCCGCCAGCTCAAGACAAGCTGATGACCGCTGCCGACAGCAGCCGCACCACTTTGTAAGGCGACTGACGCATTGGCGACCCGATCTTGCGGGCGGACGCCCTGCTCGATCGCGCCGCGCTGCGTGCCTCGTCGCCAACCTCGACGCACTCGACCTGTGCCGCCACCGGCTGCAGCCGTTCCGCGCAACGTCAAACCGATTGTCTGATCTGGCGCGCCGCCTCGACCATATTCACCAGTGCCGGACGCACCTGTTCCCACTGGCGGGTCTTGAGGCCGCAATCGGGATTGACCCAGAGCTGGCTGTCGGCGAGGCGCTGGCGCGCCAGCTTCAGCAATCCCGTCATTTCCTCGGTCGCCGGCACCCGCGGCGAATGGATGTCGTAGACGCCCGGGCCGATCTCGTTCGGATATTTGTAGTTCTTGAAGGCGTCGAGCAGTTCCATCTTCGAGCGCGACGTCTCGATCGAGATCACGTCGGCGTCCATCGCCGCGATCGCGGCGATGATGTCGTTGAACTCCGAATAGCACATGTGGGTGTGAATTTGCGTCGTATCGGCAACGCCGGACGCACAGAGGCGGAAGCTCTCGATCGCCCAGCCGAGATAGGTCTTCCATTCCGACCTGCGCAACGGCAATCCCTCGCGCAGCGCTGCCTCGTCGATCTGGATCATCGTGGCACCGGCCTTTTCGAGATCGAGAACCTCATCGCGGATGGCGAGCGCGATCTGCCGGCACGCTTGGCTGCGCGGCACGTCATCGCGCACGAACGACCAGTTCAGGATTGTGACAGGACCGGTGAGCATGCCTTTCACCGGCTTCGCCGTCAGCGACTGTGCATATTTCCACCAGCCGACCGTCATTGGTTTTGGTCGCGACACATCGCCGAACAGGATCGGCGGGCGCACGCAGCGCGATCCGTAGCTCTGCACCCAGCCATGTTTGGTGAAGGCAAAGCCGGCGAGCTGCTCGCCGAAATACTGCACCATGTCGTTGCGCTCGAACTCGCCGTGCACCAGCACATCCAGGCCGATTTCTTCCTGCCAGCGTATGGCGCGCGCCGTCTCCTCGCGGAGGAATGTCTCGTAATCGGCGTCGCTGATCGCACCCTTGGCGTGCGTGGCGCGGGCCTTGCGGACCTCCGCGGTCTGAGGAAACGAACCGATGGTGGTCGTCGGAAACAGCGGCAGATTGAAACGTTCACGTTGCAGCTTCGCTCGCACGGCAAAAGCGCTCTTCCGTTCGGTCATCGCCGGAGTGATCGCCGCAATACGCTTGGCGACGGCGGCGTCATGCACCTTGGCAGACGCCGCGCGCGATGCCGCAATCTTTGCGGACGCATCGAGCGCGTCGCGAACCATCTCTCGCCCGCCCGCCAGCGCGCGGCCAAGGGCGGCAAGCTCGCTCATCTTCTGTACTGCGAACGCCAACCAAGATTTCACGTCGGGATCGAGATCGGTTTCCAGGTCGAGATCGATCGGGACATGCAGGAGTGAGCAGGACGGCGCGATCTGGACATGGTCGGTGCCGCGCTTCGCCACCACCGGCTCCAGCCGGTCGAGCAGCGCCGGAAGATTGGCGCGCCACACATTGCGACCGTCGATCACGCCGAGCGACAGCACCAGGCCCTGCGGCGCCCGGGCAACGGCCTGGTCGAGCTGCTGTGGCGCACGGACGAGATCGAGGTGCAGTCCGGCGACCGGCAGCGACAACGCGGTGTCGAGGTTGTCGCCGAGACTGCCGAAATAGGTCGTCAGCATGATCTTCAGCTCGGGTAGCGCCTGCGCGAACCGGCTATAGGTCTGCCGCAGCGCGTCGCGGGCCGCATCATCGAGATCGAGGGCGAGGCAGGGCTCGTCGAGCTGCACCCAGCTTGCGCCGTTCGCCGACAGGCGCCGCAGCACGTCGATATAGACCGGCAGCAAACCGGAGAGCAGCGATAGGGGATCGAGGTTTGCGTCCTTGCTTTTGCCGAGCTTCAGATAGGTGACGGGGCCGAGCAGCACCGGCCGGGTCTGGTAGCCGAGCGCCTTGACTTCGCGATATTCATCGACGGGCTTGAGGGACGACAACTCGAACCGCTGCCCCTTGGTGAACTCCGGCACCATGTAATGGTAATTGGTGTCGAACCATTTGGTCATCTCCTGCGCCGGCGCGCCGTGCGCACGACCACGCGCGCAAGCGGCGTCCTGCATCTCGCCCTGCGCACCGCGAGCCATCGCGAAATAGGTCGCGAGCGGCACGGCGCCGCTTCTCCAGCCATAGATCTCGGGAATGGCGCCGACCATGACGCTGGTGTCCAGCACATGGTCGTAGAGCGAGAAATCGTTCGACGGGATGACGCTGACGCCCAGCGCCTTCTGGCGCGCCCAGTTCGCGGCGCGCAAGCCGGACGCCGCTTCGAGCAGCGCGGCCTCGTCGGATTTGCCTGACCAGTAGCTTTCAAGCGCGGTTTTCAGCTCGCGGCGCGGACCGATGCGCGGCGTGCCGAGCGTAGCGACGGAGAGAGAGGAGACAGACACGGCTTAACCCCATGCGTTGGGGGCAAGGCCTTAGCGACGCGGCATGTGATTCCTCGCGGCAGGACGCCGCCGGGACCGCAAGCGCACCACCGGGACACCCCGCCCGAGGACGTTCGACATGTCGCGGCAGGTCTCCTGGCTCGCGGGTCCTCGCCTTAAGTCCGGCCTTCCCGGGATCGCTCCCAGTGGCGCTGATGGACGTCGGCTCGCCGCTTACAGTTGCGGGGGCAGCGCCGGCTTTGCCACATGTCTCAGAGACTGTGGCGCACCGGCTTCCCTCTTAGCTCCGGGTCGGATTGCCCCGGAGAACCTCGACGGTCCATACTATGGGCCAGCGCCCACAAGCCGTCAATCGAGGGAAACTGCGATCATCAACAATCAGGTTGACGACGCACGCGCATGGTCTTTCTCCATGTCCGGCGATATGTCCGGCGATTGCGGGCCACCATAGACGTCGGCCGTATCGAAGAAGTTGGTGCCGGCTTCCAGCGCCTCATCCATGATGGCGAAACTGGTGGGCTGCGTCGGTGAGTTCGCCACAATTCATCGTGCCGCGCGCGAGGCGGCCGACCCGCAGGCCGGTCCGGCCGAGATGGGTATAGTCCATCGGATTGCTTCCATGTTTTGGCTCACACCCGCAACAGCGTCTTGATCGCATGCCGTTCGTCCATCGCGCGGTAGCCCTCGGCGACGTCCTTGAGCGGCAGCGTCAGATCGAACACTTTGCCCGGGTTGATCCTGCGCGACAGCACCAGCTCCATCAGGTGCGGCAGGAAGCGACGCACCGGCGCCGGCCCGCCGAGCAGGCTCTTCTGCGCGAAGAAGAGAAACTCGCCATTCAACTCGACGCCGTGAGGCACGCCGACAAAGCCGATCGAGCCGCCGGGCCGGGCGCAGTTGATCGCCTGATGCATCGACTCGCTGGTTCCCACGCATTCAAGCACCGAGTCCGCACCGACATTCCTCGTCAACTCCCTGATACGGGCAACACCGGTGTCACCACGCTCCGCAACGATGTCGGTTGCCCCGTATTCCAAAGCGAGATCCTGGCGGCTCTTGTGCCGGCTCATGGCGATGATGCGCGCGGCGCCCATCTGCTTCGCCGCCAACACACCCATCAGTCCGACCGCGCCGTCGCCCACCACGGCAACCGTCGATCCGGGCTGCACCCGCGCCGCATCCGCGGCATACCAGCCTGTACCCAGCACATCCGAAGTCGCCAGCAGACTGGGGATGAGATCGTCGTCCGGGATCGTCTTGGTGGCAACCAGCGTACCGTCAGCCAGCGGCACGCGCGCGTAAGGCGCCTGCGCGCCCGACATGAACTCGCGCTGTTCGCAGGACGACTGGAAACCAAAACGGCAATGCGGACAGGTGTTGTCCGAGATGCAGAACGAGCCGACCACGAATTGACCGGGCTTGACGGTCTTGACCGCGCTGCCGACCTCGACCACGGCGCCGCAATATTCGTGGCCCATGTGCATTGGGCCATCAAGCGGCTGAAGGCCGCGGAAGGGCCAGAGATCGGAGCCGCAGATGCAGGTGGCTGCGAGCTTGATGATGGCGTCGGTGGGCTTGAGGATTTTCGGTTCGGCGACCTCTTCGCAGCGGATATCGCCGGGGCCGTGCAGGACTGTTGCGAGCATAGGGCTTTCCTTTCTGGAGCTTAAGATCAGGCGCCGTATTCGGCGTCGCTGACATGCTCCAGCCAGTCGACGACCTTGCCGTCCTTGACCTCCTGGAGCGCGATATGGGTCATGGCGGTCTGCGGCGACGCGCCATGCCAGTGCTTCTCGCCCGGCTCGAACCAGACGACATCGCCGGGGCGGATTTCCTCGACCGGTCCGCCAGCGCGCTGCACCCGGCCGAGGCCGGACGTCACGATCAATGTCTGGCCGAGCGGATGCGTATGCCAGGCCGTGCGCGCACCCGGCTCAAAGGTGACATGGGCGCCCTGCACACGCTCGGGAGCGGCCGGGTTGAACAGCGCGTCGATGCGCACGCGGCCGGTGAACCAGTCGGATGGACCGGGACGAGAGGGCGTTTGCCCAGCGCGATAAATCTGCATGATGACCTCCTTTAATCAGAGAGCTTCAACGCGCAGCGGATGCTCGCCGCGCACCAGCAAAGGCCTGGCCCCCTGGTCGAGACGGCCGAGCCGGATCAGGCCGCGCGACCAGCGATAGGGACCATGGAACATGGCCAGATTGCCCCAGGGGGCGTAGTAGCAGAGATCGCCAACCGCCTCGCCCCGGAAACGGCCGCTGCCTTCTTCCGTCAGTTTGCGCGGCAGGTAGGCGATCTTCTCGTTGGTCGAGTAGTCGGTGATCTTGAGGTCGAGCGGCAGCATCGAGAACAGATCGCGCGCGGAGGGATTGTCCTCCAGCGTTGCCGTGAAGTCCTGATCCGCGAAGACGAATCTGAGGCGCATGGTGGCTCCTTTCCCATCCGAAGACGCATCGGTCTGCGCGCGCACAGCGGAATGAACAGCGAGGCTGGCAGCAGCGTCCGCCACCAATGGGCGACGGTGACAGCCTCGCCTGCCCGCATGTCATTCGATGTCCCTCCTATTGCAAGGCGAGTGGGCGGCTCTCGGATCGCCGCCGCTTCCTTCGATCCTGTAGCTTCGTCAGGCGGCCAGATGCCGATTGAAGAAGGCCCTCAGCTTGTCGAAGGGAATGACATCCACGCGATCGTACAGATCGACGTGATTGGCACCCGGGATGATCATCAGTTCCTTCGGCTCCGCCGCGGCCGCGTAGGCGGTTTCGCTGAAGTACCGCGAGTGGGCCTTTTCGCCATGAACGAACAGGATCGGGCCCGGCGAAATCTCCTTGATGTAGGTCAGGATCGGCATGTTCATGAACGACAGCGGCGTCGTGATCGTCCAGGCGTTGCCTGAGTTGACCGCGCGCGCATGGTAGCCGCGCGGCGTCCTGTAATAGTCGTGGTAGTCGATCAGGAACTGCGCCTCTCCGCCGTGCAGTTCGTTGTAGGGCGGCTGGTAGGCCGGGCTTCCGTTCGCGGCGTCTTCCCAGCGCTGCCGGCTCAGTTGCTCCAGCGTCTGCGTGCGCTGTTCGAGCGTCACGCTGTCGTTGTAGCCCTTCGACATGACGCGGGTCATGTCATACATGGTGCTGGCCACGACGGCCTTGACACGCTTGTCCACGGCGACGGCATTCAAGGCCATGCCGCCCCACCCGCAAATGCCGATGATGCCGATGCGCTCGCGGTCGACGGACGCGTGCAGGCCGAGATAGTCGACAGCGGCGCTGAAATCCTCGGTATTGATGTCCGGCGAAGCGACATTGCGCGGCTCGCCTCCGCTTTCCCCGGTGAAGGACCCATCGAACGCCAGCGTGACGAATCCACGCTCAGCCATGGTTTGTGCATAGAGGCCCGACGACTGTTCCTTCACCGCGCCAAACGGACCGCCGACGGCAAGCGCCGGCAGCCGCCTATTGGCCCGATCCTTGGGCAGATACAGATCGCCCGCCAGAGTGATGCCGTAGCGGTTCTTGAAGGTGACCTTCTGATGATCGACCTTCTCGCTCTTTGGGAAGGTCTTGTCCCATTCGTTTGACATGTTCTGAGCCTCTGCGTTGGAAGTGTTGAAAAGCGACGCGGTGGCCAACGTCGCCACGCCAGCGCCGGTCAGTTTCATCAAGCCGCGGCGATCCATGGATGTGGCCGGAGCGTTCCGAATGTTGGTGTCAGGGGTATCCATCGATTCTCCTCGCTCCTTCTGATCATTCCGGTTTCAGCAAACGTTGCCCGTTGCCGATCAGCACGAGCGTGAGAACAGCCAGCACGACGCTTCCGATGAAGGTCGCGACGATCGTCATGTCATCGAGCAGCAGCCGGCCAATCACCGCGCCGAGCAGGATCGAAGCCTGGATCGCGGCGACCATCAGGCTGCCGGCAGCCTCGGGCGCGTCGTCCACGTTCTGCGACATCCACGTCATCCAGATCACCGACATCGCGGTGTTCATCGCGCCCCAGATCGCAAGGAACAGGCCCGCCGCGACGACCGAGAAGCCGAGCAGCAGGAGGCCGAGTGTGCAGCCGCCCATCAGCAGCGCCGGCATTCCCAGCAGAGACGCGACGCGACCCTTCAGGAAACGACCTGCCGCCCAGGTGCCGACGAACCCGGCGCCGCCCAGCACCAGCAGCAGGATCGAGAGCACCGTCACGTCCACACCCGTCACCTGCTCCAGGAACGGGCGCAGATAGGTGAACATGGTGAAAGCCGAGCCCCACGACAGCATCGCCGCAACGAGGCCGCGCAGAAAGTAAGGCCGCTTCAGCAGACCGAACATCGTGCGGAAGTCCTGCCGCTGGCGCGCGGGCAGCGACGGCAGCGCAACCACATGCCAGACGAGATTGACGGCGACGATGGGTATCAGCGCGAAGAACACCGCGCGCCAGCCGAACAGGCCGCCCAGATAGCTGCCGACCGGTGCGGCGAAGGCCGCCGCGATCGCCTGCCCGCCATACATCAGAGCGAGTGCGCGCGGCACATCGCTTTCAGGAACCAACTGCATGATGACGGCCGTGGCGAGAGCCCAGAAGCCGCCGATGCAGATGCCGAGCAGCGCGCGGCCGATCATCAGCACGGCGAAATTCGGTGCGGCCGCGACCAGAACCAGTGACAGCAGCATGAGGGCTGTCATCGCGACCAAAACCCATTTCCGGTTCAGCGTTCCGGCGGCAGTGGTGATGACCATGCTCGCTGCCACCGCGAACAGGCCGCTGATGGAGATCGCCTGCCCGGTCTGGCCCTCGGTCGCGCGCGCAGTCCTTCGGCCATCGGCGTCAGCAGGCTGACCGGCATGAATTCCGAGGCGATCAGCATCGCCACGCAGAGCGCCATGGAGAGGACCGCGCCCCAGGCCGCGGGTTTGCTGAGGGTATCTGATGTCGCGGCCACCGCCATCGGCTTGGCTCCTGCATTGATTGTTGCAGTGCAAACCTAGTGGCTTCGCGACAAAGCGATTACCCATCGAAATCGGCATGAACTTATCGATGGGATCGATAATCTGCGGGGATAAGGAGGAACCCCATGCCCAGAACCGATCTCAACCAGCTGACCTGGTTTCAGGTCGTCGCCGCAGAACGCAGCTTCACCAGGGCAGCGGCCAAGCTCGGCGTGGCGCAATCGACGCTCAGCCACACGATCAAGCAGCTTGAAGCGCGCATGGGCATCCGCCTTCTGACGCGCACCACGCGCAATGTCGCGACGACGGCCGCGGGCGAGCGGCTTTTGCAGACGATCACCCCGCGCATCGCCGAAATCGAGGACGAGATCGCCGCGTTGATGGCGTTCCGCGAGAAGCCCTTGGGCTCGATCAGGCTGACGCTGTCCGACCACGCGCTGGAAAGCGTGGTGTGGCCCAAGCTGAAGCCAGTGCTGAGCGCTTATCCCGATATCAGCGTCGAACTGATCCTGGACAGCACGTTCCGCAACATCGTCGAGGAAGGCTTCGACGCCGGTGTCCGGCTGGGAGAAAGCATCGAAAAGGACATGATCGCGGTGCGCATCGGGCCGGATTGGCGCTTGGTCGCCGTGGCTTCACCCGCCTATCTCGACGCGCATGGCGTGCCGCAGCACCCGCAGGATCTGGTCCGGCACGTCTGCATCAACATGCGCCACGAGACCGCCGGAGGGCTGTATGCATGGGAATTCGAGAAGGAAGGACAGGCGCTGCGCGTCCGGGTGAACGGTCAGCTCACCTTCAACAATTCCTACGCCATGATCGATGCGGCGGTCAGCGGATACGGCATCGCCTATGTTCCAGAAAATATCATGGAGCGGCACATCGCATCCGGCGCGCTGATGCAGGTTCTGGACGATTGGTCGCCGTTGTTCGACGGCTATTTCCTTTACTATCCGAGCCGCCGCCAGAATCTTCCCGCCTTTCAAGTCATCGTCGACGCGCTGCGATATCGGGATTGAACAAGATCGTGTTTGTCTTCTGGCCGCTACCCCAAATCTTTCGCTTTGGATTCAATAAAGAATCCCGCGCGATCGGCCGGCACCACGACGGGCCGGCTCTTCCTGAATATCGACAAGGCGTGCGGTATCGACGCCGGTTCGCATCGTGGGCGACGCAAGCAAAAAATTCAAAATCTGCCCATTTTAAATGACAAACTGAACGTCCGCGAATGCGGGAAAATACCCCGGAAAACCGTCGATGGTTAACGGGGTCTTAACCCCGCGGTTCCTATGGTGACGCATTTCGGGGCATGTGGGCGGCTTCTTTTGCCATGGCGACGACCGGTCATCAGCACGACACCTCCGCAGCGGCGGCCGAGGCGCGCTCGCCGTTCGTGCGGCTGACCGAGCTCCTCGGCGACGCCAAGCCGGGCCGGCCGCCGATCAATCTCTCGGTCGGCGAGCCGCAGCATCCGGTGCCGCCGTTCGTCGGGCCGGTGCTCGCGGCGCATATCGCCGATTTCGGCCGCTATCCAGCCAACCAGGGCATCGCGCCCTATCGCCGCGCCGCGGCCGAGTGGCTGGGCCGGCGCTTCGCGCTGCCGCGCCCGGTCGATCCCGAGCACGAGGTGCTGGTGCTCAACGGCACCCGCGAGGGCCTGTTCCTCGCCGCCATCGCCGCCGCCCGTTCCGTCGGCGCGCGCGCCGGCCGGCCGGCGATTCTGCTGCCCAACCCGTTCTATGCTGCCTATGCCGCCGGCGCCGATGCGGCCGGCTGCGAAGCCGTCTACCTGCCGACCTGGCGCGAGCACGGTTTCCTGCCCGACCTCGATGCGCTCGGCGACGACCTTCTGGCGCGCACCGTCGCGATCTATCTCGCCTCGCCGGCCAATCCGCAGGGCGCGGTGGCCGACCGCGCCTATCTGGCGCGGCTGCACGCGCTGGCGCTGCGGTTCGGCTTCCTCGTCTTCAACGACGAATGCTATTGCGAGATCTACGGCGACACGCCGCCGCCCGGCCTGCTGGAGGTCGCGGGTTCCGACTTCGCCAACGCGGTGGTGTTCCACTCGCTGTCGAAACGATCGAACCTGCCCGGACTGCGCGTCGGCTTCGCCGCGGGCGATCGCCGCTTCCTCAAGCAGTATCTCGAGCTGCGCAACGTCGCCGCGCCGCAGGTGCCGGTGCCGGCGCAGCATGTCGGCATCGCCGCCTATGGCGACGAGGCGCATGTTCTCGCCAATCGCAATCTCTACCGCGCCAAGTTCGATCTCGCCGACCAGATCATCGGCGGCCGCTACGGCTATGTCCGGCCCGCCGGCGGCTTCTTCCTCTGGCTCGACGTCAGCGCGCAGGGCGGCAGCGAAGCGGCGACGCGGCGGCTGTGGACGGAAGGCGGCGTGCGCGTCGTGCCCGGCAATTACCTCGCCCGCACCCAGCCGGACGGGCGCAATCCGGGCGAAGGCTATATCCGCGTCGCCATGGTGCATGACACGGAGACCACGGCGGAGGCGCTGCACCGTCTCGTCGCCGTGCTCGGCTGACGGAGAATATGATGTCCGCGATCGACCGCACCCACGACGCCGTCGCCTATCTGTCGGATCATCTGCGCGAGATGCTCAGGCGCCGGTTGCGCGAATGCGCCGGCCTGCTGCTGATGACGCTTGCTTTGCTCGGCGCCATCGCGCTGTCGACCTGGTCGGTGCAGGACCCCTCGCTCAGCCATGCCGTCACCACGCCGGTGCGCAACCTGCTCGGCGCGCCGGGCGCCATCGTCGCCGACCTGATGACGCAACTGTTCGGCCTTGCCGCCTGCCTGCTGCTGCTGCCCTTCGCGGTCGCGGGCTGGCGGCTGATCGCGCACAAGCCGCTCGGCGCGGCGTGGCGGCTCTCCTGCTGGCTCGCCGCACCGTTCGCGGCGGCGGCGTTCGCCTCCTGCCTGCCGCGCGCGGCGCGCTGGCCGCTGCCGACCGGGCTCGGCGGCGTGGTCGGCGACGCGGTGCTGAAGCTGCCGGCCTGGATCCTCGGCGATCTCGGCGGCCTGAGCCGCGCCGCCTTCGCCGTGGCCTTTGCCGCCGGCACGGTGTGGCTGCTGGTCGTCGCCTTCGGCTTCCTGGACTCCGCCGCGCCGGCCGCGCCGCAGCGCCGCCGCGCGGCGCCGGTCGACGACATCGAGGATGAAGACGATGCCGATGAGGCACCGGCCGAAGAGCCGGCCGAGGAACGCGAAAGCCGCGCCGCGATCCTGCTCGGCCTGCTGGCGCACGGCGCGATGAGCCTGAAGTCGCGGCTGTGGCGCGCGATCCGCGGCGCGCCGCGCGCGGAGCGTGCGGCGATGCCGGCGCCCGGACGCGGCCGCGTCGAGCCGCGCTTCGATGGCGCGCCGCGCGCGGCAATGCCGGTCGAGACCGACCGCAACGACAGCGAGCCGGAGATCGAGGACGATCTCGACGATGAGGTGGAGGCGCCGCGGGCGCGCGCCGTCCGTCCCGCGCCGGCGCGACGGCCCGCGCGCAAGTCCTCGGGCGGCTACGAATTCCCGCCGCTGACGATCCTCGCCCAGCAGAAGGCGATCGAGCGCCAGACCATGAGCAGCGACGCCATCCAGGCCAATGCCACCGCGCTCGAAAGCGTGCTGCAGGATTTCGGCGTGCGCGGCGAGATCATCAATGCGCGGCCCGGCCCGGTGGTGACGCTGTACGAGCTCGAGCCCGCGCCCGGCATCAAGTCGTCGCGCGTCATCGGGCTTGCCGACGACATCGCGCGCTCGATGAGCGCGGTGTCGGCGCGCGTCGCCGTGGTGCCCGGCCGCAACGCGATCGGCATCGAATTGCCGAATCCGACCCGCGAGAAGGTCTATTTCCGCGAGCAACTCCAGTCCAAGGAATACACCGAGACCACCGCCAAGCTGCCGCTCTGCCTCGGCAAGACCATCGGCGGCGAGCCGGTGATCGTCGATCTCGCCCGCATGCCGCATCTGCTGATCGCCGGCACCACCGGCTCCGGCAAGTCGGTCGCGATCAACACCATGCTGCTGAGCCTGCTCTACAAGCTGCGGCCCGACCAGTGCCGCATGATCCTGATCGACCCGAAGATGCTGGAGCTGTCGGTCTACGAAGGCATCCCGCACCTGCTGACGCCCGTGGTCACCGATCCGAAGAAGGCGGTGGTGGCGCTGAAATGGGCGGTGCGCGAGATGGAGGAACGCTACAAGAAGATGTCGAAGCTCGGCGTGCGCAACATCGACGGCTTCAACGCGCGCCTTGCCGAGGCCAAGGCCAAGGGCGAGACGCTGTCGCGCACCGTGCACACCGGCTACGACAAGGAGACCGGCGAGGCGATCTACGAGAAGGAGGAGCTGGAGCTCGAGGAGCTGCCCTATATCGTCGTCGTGGTCGACGAGATGGCCGACCTGATGATGGTGGCCGGCAAGGACATCGAGGGCGCGATCCAGCGCCTGGCGCAGATGGCGCGCGCCGCCGGCATCCATGTCGTGCTGGCGACGCAGCGGCCCTCGGTCGACGTCATCACCGGCACCATCAAGGCGAATTTCCCGACCCGCATCTCGTTCCAGGTCACCTCCAAGATCGACAGCCGCACCATTCTCGGCGAGCAGGGCGCCGAGCAGCTCCTCGGCCAGGGCGACATGCTGTACATGGCGGGCGGCGGCCGCATCAGCCGCGTCCACGGCCCCTTCGTGTCGGACGAGGAGGTCGAGAAGGTGGTGCGCCACCTCAAGACCCAGGGCGTGCCGCAATATCTCGAGGAGGTCACCGCCAGCGAGGAGGCCGAGGACGCCGAGGACGGCGCGGTGTTCGACTCGACCGGCATGGGCCTAGCCGAGGGCGGCGACCTCTACCAGCAGGCGGTCGCCATCGTGAAACGCGACCGCAAGGCCTCGACCAGCTATATCCAGCGCCGCCTGCAGATCGGCTACAACCGCGCCGCCACCATCATGGAACGCATGGAGCAGGAGGGCATTGTCGGGCAGGCCAATCATGCCGGAAAACGCGAGATTCTGGTGCCGGAGAACCCGGCCGAGGACCGCTATTGAGCGCCGGCCGCCAGCCTGCGCCGCGGACGACCCGCCGCAGCGCGCCCGCCCGCGGGCGAGTCGCTAAAACGCCACAGCCTGCCCATATGAGAGCCGGGGCAGGCCGCAGAAGGATGTCAGGCGAATGAGCCGTCTCGCCGTTTTCAGCGTATTTCTCGTGCTCGCCGGCGCGCTGCCGGCTGCGCAAGCTCCCGCGCAAGCCCCCGACAGCAAGCCGAAGGCCGCCGCCAAGCCGTCGTCCAAGCCCGCGGCGCAATCCGCCAAGCCGCCGGCGTCGGTCGTGCAGCGCGCCGCGCCGCCGATGCAGGCCGAGCCGCCGGCGATCAATCCCAATCCGTTCGCAGCACTGTTCGGCAAGACCGGCGAGAGCGCCGCCATGACGCCGGAGCAGCGCGCGCTGGTCGACAAGATCAACGCCTATATGAGCAGCATGCAGGTGCTCAACGGCAACTTCATCCAGGTCGGACCGGACGGCCGCAAGTCGCAGGGCACGTTCTACATCCAGAAGCCCGGCAAGGTGCGGTTCGAGTACGACGCGCCGAGCCCGATGGAGCTCATCGCCGACGGCCAGACCGTGGTGGTGCGCGACCGCAACCTGGCGACGCAGGACGTCTATCCGCTGTCGCAGACGCCGCTGCGCTTCCTGCTCGCCGAGCGCGTCAACCTGCTGCGCGACACCAACCTGATCGCGGTCTATGCCGACGACGTGTTCATCACCGCGGTGGTCGAAGAGAAGAACGGCGTGGTCGGCACCAGCCGGCTGATGATCATGTTCTCGGCCAAGGACATGCAGCTCAAGCAATGGACCGTGACCGATCCGCAGGGCTACGACACCACGGTCGCGGTCTACAATCTCGACACCACGCGGCGCGCCGATCCGAGCATGTTCCGCATCGACTATACGCGGAATCTCCAGTAGCGCCGCCGCGTCTTGAGGCGCGAGCCGGTCGAATCGACTTGGCTGAGCGCGCTTTCATCCGAAGCGGCTTCGCTCCAGCCGTGCTCCGGCTCCGAACAAAGACGTGGATGCCCGGTCCAAAACCGGGGAAGACCGGCCCTGACGGTGGAAGAATGCGGGTCCGTCAATTATCTATGGACCCATGCAGCTCAAGGTCACCACCTGGAACATCAATTCCGTCCGCCTGCGCATCGATCTGGTCGCCAAGTTCATCAAGGCGGCACGGCCCGACGTGCTGTGCCTGCAGGAGACCAAGTGCCCGGACGATGCGTTTCCGCTCAAGCGCTTCAAGCGGCTCGGCTACGAGCACGTCGCCATCAACGGGCAGAAGGGCTATCACGGCGTCGCGGTGCTGTCGCGGCTGCCGTTCGAGAGCTTCGACATCCAGAACTTCTGCGGCAAGGTCGACTGCCGCCACATGACCGCGGTGCTCGGCGAGCGCGCCGGGCTGCGCGATCCGGTCACCATCCATAATTTCTACGTGCCCGCGGGCGGCGACCTGCCCGACCCCACGCTCAATCCGAAATTCCATCACAAGCTCAGCTTCCTCGACGAGATGCGCGCGCATGCGGCGCTGCGTCCCTCGCGCGACGCGCGCGCCATCCTGGTCGGCGATCTCAATGTCGCGCCGCTCGAGCACGATGTGTGGAGCCATAAGCAGATGATCCGCGTGGTCTCGCACACGCCGGTCGAATGCGAAAAGCTCACCGCCGCGCAGCAGGCCGGCGGTTGGATCGACGTGATGCGGCTGCATACGCCGGAGCCGGCCAAGCTCTACACCTGGTGGAGCTACCGCTCGCCGGACTGGCAGACCGCGGACCGCGGCCGCCGGCTCGACCATGTCTGGACCTCGCCGGCGCTCGCCGACCGCGTCTCGAAAATCAGGATCGCCAAGGATTACCGCGCCGCGGAGCGGCCGTCCGACCATGTGCCGGTGACGGCGACGATCGAGATATGAGCCCGCTGCCGCGCGGTCATTCCTTCGCCGGCTCGCCGTCGGAGAGCTTGGCCCGGATCGGCGTGAGCTCGCGGGTCCATTCGCCGAGCCGCGCGACGATCACGTCGCGCAGCGCCCGCGCCGCCTCAGGATAGCCCTCCAGCACCTTGAGGAACAGCGTGCGCGGAATGCGGATCACGCTGGAATCCTCGAGCGCGATCGCGGTCGCCGGCCGCAGATTGCCGGAGATCAGCGCCAATTCGCCGATCAGCGCGCCGCGCCCAAGTGTCAGCTCGGCCTCGCCGCGGCGTTGCGCGCCCGGCAGCAGCCGGAACGAGCCGTGCTGGATGACATAGCCGGCATTGCCGGGCTCGCCTGCATAGAACAGCACCGTGCCGCTGTTGACGTGCTGCTCCTCGGCGCCAATCGCGAGAATGCGCAGCGCCTGGCTGCCGAGCAAAGCGAGCGTCGGCACCGTTTCGAACAAGGCAATGTCGTCCTCGAGCGCCATCGCGGTGCCGCTCAGGGCACGAGCTTGTAGCCGCCGGCCTCGGTGACCAGGATCGCGGGCGAGGCCGCGTCCTTCTCGATCTTCTGCCGCAGCCGGTAGATATGGGTCTCCAGCGTGTGCGTGGTGACGCCGGAATTGTAGCCCCACACCTCCTGCAGCAGCGTCTCGCGCGACACCGGCTTCTGCCCGGCGCGGTAGAGATAACGCAGGATCGCGGTCTCCTTCTCGGTCAGGCGCACCTTGTTGTTCTTCTGCCCGAGCAGGAGCTTGGCGCTCGGCCGGAACGTATACGGCCCGATGGTGAACACCGCATCCTCGCTGGCCTCGTGCTGGCGCAGTTGCGCGCGGATGCGCGCCAGCAGCACCGCGAAGCGGAACGGTTTGGTGACATAGTCGTTGGCGCCGGATTCGAGCCCGAGGATGGTGTCGGAATCGGTGGCATTGCCGGTCAGCATGATGATCGGCGCGGTGAAGCCGTTCTTGCGCAGGAGCCGCACCGCCTCGCGGCCATCCATGTCGGGCAGCCCGACATCCATCAGCACCAGGTCGATCTGGCCGGCCTTGGCGGCCTGGATGCCCTTGGTCGCGGTATCGACCGCGACCGCCTGAAATTCCTCGTGCAGGGCAAGCTGCTCGACCAGCGCCTCGCGCAGTTCGGCATCGTCTTCCACGATCAGGATCGTGCGGGTATTGGCCATTCGCTTGCCCCCAGGGACCGCGGATCGCGCGAAACCGGTCACCAGGCCCCGGCGCGCTGTCGCGAAGTAGAACATTCAGGGCTAAAAGGGCAAGCCACGGTCGCCCCGGCGGGGGCTAATTTGTCGTGATTCGAGGGTGTTAAAGCATGCGGCGGCGGGCTCCGAACCGGCTTGAGGCGCTCGGCCGGCTGACGGTCCGGCCAAAGCCGGGCGCCCCCACACGGGGCATCATGACCGCGGGCGCGCTGGCGATCCCGGTCGCGCTCGGCCGCGCCGGTATCCGGGCCAACAAGCGCGAGGGCGACGGCGCCACGCCGCGCGGCCGCTTCCGGCTGGTGCGGCTGTGGTGGCGCGGCGACCGGCTGCCGCGGCCGCGCACCGCGCTGCCGCTGCGCGCGATTCGCCGTGACGACGGCTGGTGCGAGGACCCGCGCGACCGCAATTACAACCGTCCGGTCCGGGTCCCCGAGGGCAGCAGCGCCGACCGGCTCGCCCGCGCCGACCGGCTCTACGATCTCGTCATCGAGCTCGACCACAACACCCGGCCGCGGGTCGCCGGGCGCGGCAGCGCGGTGTTCATCCATGTGGCGCGGCCGGGCTTCGCCCCGACCGCCGGCTGCGTCGCGCTGACGCTGCCGGCGCTGCGCCGCCTGGTCGGGCGGCTCGGCCCCGGGACCGTGATCGAGATCGACTGAGGCCGCGGTTACCGCCGGTTAAGCATGCGCGCAGAGCGGCGGCGCGGTTCATAAAGATTTTCGGGCTGCCGCATTAACCTCCCAGGCGATCAAGAAGCCGCGTGGTGAGCGGCCGAACGGGAGTTTGCGCGGATATCATGATGGGCGACACGGCAGTGACGGCGGCGCCGCGCATGACCACCGGCGACGCGATCGGACGCGTCGTTGCGGTCAGCGGCGCGCAGGCGACGATCGGGATCAGCAGCGGGCCGGGGACCGGCGCGGCGAGCGCCACGGTCGGCAAGTTCCTCGGCATCCACAGCGGCCCCTCGCTGACCATCGGCATGATCACCGAGATCACAGAGAAGCCGCCGGCCGCCGCGCGCGAGCACGGCTATGGTGCCGCCGCGCAGCTCGACCTGGTCGGCGAGATCAAGCAGATCGGCACAGCCGCGGCGCGGTTCCAGCGCGGCGTCACCGATTATCCGACGATCGGCAATCCCGCGCGGCTGCTGCGCGAGGGCGAGACGCGGCTGCTCTACGACGTGCGTAGCGGCAGCAGCATCCGGATCGGCGAATTGCACCAGGACGGCGGCGGCGACGCCATGGTCGACATCGACGAGATGATCACCAAGCACTTCGCCATCCTCGGCACCACCGGCGTCGGCAAGTCGAGCGGCGTCGCCGTGCTGCTGCGCGAGGTGCTGGCGGCGCGGCCGAATCTGCGCATCTTCCTCGTCGATCCGCACAACGAATATGCCCGCTGCTTCGGCGACAAGGCGCAGGTGATGACGCCGCGCAATCTGCGCCTGCCGTTCTGGCTGTTCAACTTCGAGGAGATCGTCGACGTCTTCTTCGGCGGCCGTCCCGGCCTCGACGAGGAGATGCAGGTCTTGGCCGAGACCATCCCGCTCGCCAAGAGCGCCTATCTGCAATATCGCGGCGGATCGGCCGAGCGCAGCATCGGCAGGAAGCGCGATCCGCGCAATGTCGGCTACACCGCCGACACGCCGGTGCCCTATCGCATCGAAGATCTCGTCACCATGATCGACGAGCAGATGGGCAAGCTGGAGAACCGTGCCTCGCGCATGGTGTTCCACAAGCTGATGACGCGGATCCAGACCGTGCGCAACGATCCGCGCTACGCCTTCATGTTCGAGAACGCCAATATCGGCGGCGACACCATGTCCGACGTGCTGGCGCATCTGTTCCGGCTGCCGCCGAACGGCGTGCCGATGTCGATCATGCAGCTCGCCGGCTTCCCAGCCGAGGTGGTCGATTCCGTGGTCTCGGTGCTGTGCCGCATGGCGTTCGACTTCGGCCTGTGGAGTGACGGCGTCGCGCCGCTGTTGTTCGTCTGCGAGGAGGCGCACCGCTACGCGCCGGCCGACCGCAAGATCGGCTTCGGCCCGACCCGCCGCGCGCTGTCGCGCATTGCCAAGGAAGGCCGCAAATACGGCGTGTTCCTCGGCCTCGTCACCCAGCGTCCGGCCGAGATCGATCCGACCATCATCTCCCAGTGCAGCACGCTGTTCGTGATGCGGATGGCGAACGAGCGCGACCAGTCGCTGGTGCGCTCGGCGGTGTCGGATGCCGCCGCCAACCTCTTGAGCTTCATCCCCTCGCTCGGCACCCGCGAGGTGTTCGCCTTCGGCACCGGCGTCACCGTGCCGACGCGGCTGCGCTTCTCCGAGCTGCCGCCGCAGGTGCGCCCGCACAGCGAGGCCGGCGGCACCACGCAGTCGGACGCCGGCGGCGCCATCAGCCGCGACCTGATCGGCGGCGTGATCGAGCGCTGGCGCAGCGCCACGATGAGCCAGAAGACCAACGAGGACATGTTCACCGGCGAGCTCGGCGCGGGCTTCGACGTGCCGTCGTTGCAGCCGGCGGCGCCGGCCTATCAGCCGCCGCCCGCCGCAGCGCCGCAGGCACCGCCGCCGCGGGTCACGCCGACGCTGTCGCCGCGGGCCGCGACCGCGCTCGGGCTCGACCCGCAGCGCTTCTCGCTGTTGCGCAAGGATGCCAATCTCGGCGCCGCCGCCGGCAGCCTGCCGCCGCTGAAGCAGCGGTAGCGCAATCGCTTGGAATTGAATCACGACGGCTGCCGCGCTCCCTCCCCCTGCAAGAGGAAGGGTCGGGGGTGAGGGTCCAAAGTTGTTTCGATGAATGATGCCCGTCAGAATCCCCTCCCGACGCGCTGTCGCGCGTCGACCCCCACTTTCGGAAAAGTGAAAAGAGCCGCGATGCCGTTCTAACCCGAAGTGATCACGCTTTAGAGGTCACTATCGCGCGCCGAAGATCGCGCTGCCGATCCGCACATGGGTGGCGCCGAGCGCGATCGCCTCGGCGAAATCCGCGCTCATGCCCATCGACAGCAGCGCGAGGCCGTTGCGCTTGGCGATCTTGGCGGTGAGCGCGAAATGCGGCGCCGGATCGTCCTCCACCGGCGGAATGCACATCAGGCCCGACACCGTCAGGCCGTGATGCGTGCGGCAGCGCGCGATGAAGGCGTCGGCGTCCTGCGGCAGCACGCCGGCCTTTTGCGGCTCGGCGCCGGTATTGACCTGCACGAACAGCAGCGGCCGGCGGTCCTGCCGCGCGATCTCCTTGGCCAGCGCCTCGCACAGGCTGTCGCGGTCGACCGAATGGATGGCATCGAACAGCGACACCGCCTCGCGCGCCTTGTTGGATTGCAGCGGCCCGATCAGATGCAGCGCGATGTCCGGCGTGTGCGCGCGCAGCGCCGGCCATTTCGCCTTCGCCTCCTGCACCCGGTTCTCGCCGAACACGCGCTGGCCCTGCGCGATCAACGGCGCGATGGCCTCTGCCGGAAAGGTCTTGGAGACCGCGATCAGCGTCACCGACGCCGGATCGCGGCCGGCATCGCGGCACGCCGTACCGATGCGCGCGCGCACCGCCTCGAGCGCGGAGGACGGAGCGGCTGCGGATGGCGGCGCGGACGGCATTCTCCTTGGGTGCCTCATCCCGAGGCCGGGATCAAGCGCGCACGATCAAGCGCGCGGATCCCGCTCAGATGAATGGCCGGCCGCTGTGCCGCGTGACGTTCTCGCCGGCGATGCGCACCAGCGCCGCGTGGTCGAGCACCTCGAACAGGCGATCCTTCCAGCGCACCGCGCCGGAGGCGAACAGCCGCTTCAGGTCTTGTTGGTGTGCACCAGCGACATGCCGAGCGTGTCCGCCAGATGCTGCTGGGTGAACGGAAACTGGATGGTGTCGTCGCGGGTCAGTCCCGCCTCCTTGGCGCGGACGAACAGCTGCAGCAGCACGTAAGCGGTGCGCTCGAGCGCGGTGCGGCGACCGATATTGGTCAGGGCGGCATCGAGGATCTGCTCCTCGCGCGCGGCAAGCCAGGTGATGTCGAAGCCGAGCGAGGGAAAGCCGGAATAAAGCTCCCACAGCTTGGCGCGCGGAAACACGCACAGCGTCACATCGGTCAGCGCCTCGACCGAATGCTCCATCTGCTCGAGCACCGAGCCCTGCAGTCCGATCAAGTCGGCTGGCAGCGCGTAGTTCAGGATCTGGCGGCGGCCGTCGGTGAGCGTCTTGTAGCGTATCGCCCAGCCGCGCAGCACGGTGAACAAATGGTCGCTGCGCGCGCCCTGCTGCAGCACGGTGGCGCCACTTTGCAGATGCAGCTCGCTGATCTTGAACTGCTTAATGAAAGCGAGCTCCTCTGCCGAGAACGCGCGCAATTCCTTGCGTGCACGCAGCGGACAGAGATCGCATGACGTAACGCGCTCGTTGTTCTTGCCGATAATGCTCGCGGCCATCTCAAAACTGCCGTGCGAAAGCCGCGTATGTCTTTTTTAAATGACCTTGGAACCAGCTTAGCATATGGGAACTCAGGTTTGTAAGTCGCCGCGACGCGGCGTCGCCTCTTTTAAAAAGAGAGGAATTTCGTTATGTGTTTCTTTAGTATGTCGGCTACCGCGCATTGCAGCGCGGCTGTGCTGCAATGACACCGCGCGCCGAGGAGACGCAGCCGCTCGCGGGCGCGCGCTGCCTCGTCGTCGATGATGAATTCCTGATTGCACTCGACTATGAGCGCATCCTGCAGGCGGCGGGGGCGGCGCGCATCGCCACAGCGGGGACGCTGGCGCGTGCCCGCACCGCGATCGCGCAACAAGGACCGTTCGCGCTCGCGCTGCTCGATATCGATGTGAACGGCGAATCGAGCCTGCCGCTGGCGCGGGAGCTGGCGGCGGCCGGCACCGCCGTGGTCTTCACCACCGGCCTGTCGAGCCGCATGGTGTTGCCCAGCGAGGTCGCCGGCGCCATCGTCCTGGAGAAGCCGTTTCAGGACAGCGCGCTGCTCGCCGCGATCCGGCACTCGCTCGGCAGACCCTAACGCGCACCCGGGCGCCGCGATGGCGCCCGGGTAATCGTCCACAGGGTCAAAGCCGGTTGCGGCCGGCGCGACAACCCGTCAGGCCGCGCCCTGCCACTGCGTGGTGGCGAACTCCGACGACTTGTTGAGATGGACGTGACTGTCCACCCGCTCCACCCAATCGAGCGGGATGAAGTGATGCTCGCCGTTGGCCTTGGGGTCGTTCTTGGTCAGCTTGATCTGCCGGCTGCCTTCGAGGTGATCGACGGTGCCGACATGCTTGCCGTCCGAGCCCAGCACTTCCATGTGTTCCTTGATGTTTTCGGGCTTCACCATGATGTTTCGCCTCCTTCTGCCTGCCGGGCTAACCCGCGGCCGGCACGCCCGGTTCCTCGCCGGTTGACCCGCCGCGGCGTTCGTGGCCTAGTCCCGCGCGCACCCTAACGATTTGATCTATCGGCATTTTGGAGCCGGCAGACATCCCCGAGGCTACCCTGAGGCGATGACCACCGAACGCTACAATGCCCGCGCGGCCGAGGCCCGCTGGCAGAAGATTTGGGACGAGCGGAACATCTACGCGACCCGCAACGACGATCCGCGGCCGAAATACTACGTGCTGGAGATGTTCCCCTACCCGTCCGGCCGCATCCATATGGGGCACGTGCGCAACTACACGATGGGCGACGTGGTGGCGCGCTACAAGCGCGCGCGCGGCTTCAACGTGCTGCATCCGATGGGCTGGGACGCGTTCGGCATGCCGGCCGAGAACGCCGCGATGGAGCGCAAGGTCCATCCGCGCGAATGGACCTACGCCAACATCGCGGCGATGAAGAAGCAGCTCAAGTCGATGGGGCTGTCGCTCGACTGGGCACGCGAGGTCGCGACCTGCGATCCGTCCTACTACAAGCACCAGCAGAAGATGTTCCTCGACTTCCTCAAGGCGGGGCTGGTCGAACGCAAGCAGTCCAAGGTGAACTGGGACCCGGTCGATCAGACCGTGCTCGCCAACGAGCAGGTGATCGACGGACGCGGCTGGCGCTCCGGCGCGGTGGTCGAGCAGCGCGAGCTGACGCAGTGGTTCCTCAAGATCAGCGACTATTCGCAGGATCTGCTCGATGCGCTCGACCGGCTGGACCGCTGGCCGGAGAAGGTGCGGCTGATGCAGCGCAACTGGATCGGCCGCTCCGAGGGCCTGCTGATCCGCTTCGCGCTCGATGCCGCGACTACGCCGGGCGGCGAAAGCGAGCTCGAAATCTTCACGACGCGGCCGGACACGCTGTTCGGCGCGAAATTCCTGGCGCTGTCGCCGGACCATCCGCTCGCCACCGCCGCCGCGGCGAAGAATCCGCAGCTTGCCGCCTTCATCGCCGAGGCCAAGCGGATCGGCACCGCGCAGGAGGCGATCGAGAAGGCCGAGAAGCTCGGCTTCGACACCGGCATCCGCGCGACGCATCCGTTCGACGCGGACTGGCGTCTGCCGGTCTATGTCGCCAATTTCGTGCTGATGGAGTACGGCACCGGCGCGATCTTCGGCTGCCCGGCGCACGACCAGCGCGACCTCGACTTCGTCAACAAATACGGGCTCGGCAACACGCCGGTGGTGTGCCCGCCGGGCGTCGATCCGGCACGCTTCGTCATCACCGACACCGCCTATGACGGCGATGGCCGGCTCATCAATTCGCGCTTCCTCGACGGCATGACCACCGCACAGGCCAAGGAAGAAGTGGCGCTGAGGCTTGAACGCGACAGTCGCGGCAACCGCCCGGTGGCAGCGCGCCAGGTCAATTACCGGCTGCGCGACTGGGGCATCTCGCGGCAGCGCTACTGGGGCTGCCCGATCCCGGTGATCCATTGCGAGGCATGCGGGATCGTGCCGGTGCTGGACCAGGACTTGCCGGTGACGCTGCCCGAGGACGTGAGCTTCGACAAGCCCGGCAATCCGCTCGACCGCCATCCGACGTGGAAGCATGTCGCATGCCCGCAGTGCGGCGGCGCAGCGCGGCGCGAAACCGACACGATGGACACCTTCGTCGATTCGTCGTGGTATTTCGCGCGCTTCACCGATCCCTGGATCGCGACGGCGCCGACCGACCGCACCCAGGTCGACCGCTGGCTGCCGGTGGACCAGTATATCGGCGGCATCGAGCACGCCATCCTGCATCTGCTCTATTCGCGCTTCTTCACCCGCGCGATGAAGGCGACCGGCCATTGCGGGCTCGACGAGCCGTTCGCCGGTCTGTTCACGCAGGGCATGGTGGTGCACGAGACCTATCGCCGCAAGACCGGCGAGTGGGTGATGCCGGCCGAGGTGAAGATCGAAGGCGCCGACGACAACCGCCGCGCCACGCTGATCGCCACCGGCGAGGAAATCGAGATCGGCGCCATCGAGAAGATGTCGAAGTCAAAGAAGAACACCGTCGATCCCGACGACATCATCGCCGGTTACGGCGCCGACACCGCGCGCTGGTTCATGCTGTCGGATTCGCCGCCCGACCGCGACGTCAACTGGACCGAGAAGGGCGTGCAGGGCGCCTGGCGCTTCACCCAGCGGCTGTGGCGGCTGGTCAACGAGGCCGCCGGCCTCGCCAAGGCGGCGCCGGCCGCGCGGCCGGCGCAGTTCGGCCCTGCGGCGCTGGCCCTGCGCAAGGCCGCGCACGGCTCGCTCTCGAAGGTGTCGGACGCGATCGAGACGCTGCACTTCAACGTCGGCGTCGCGCATCTCTACGAGTTCGCCAATGCGCTCTCAGACGCGATCAGCGACGTCGAGACCGCAACGCCGTCGCCCGATCTCGCTTGGGCGATGCGCGAGGCGGCCGACATCCTGGTGCGGATGTTCCATCCGATGATGCCGCACCTCGCCGAGGAATGCTGGGCCGTGCTCGGCCACGACACGCTGGTGGCGGCCGAGCCGTGGCCGCAGGTCGAGGCCGAATTGCTGGTCGAGGCCACCATCACCCTGCCGGTGCAGATCAACGGCAAGAAGCGCGCCGACATCACCGTGCCGCGCCAGGCCGGAAAGGACGAGATCGAGGCTGCCGTTCTCGCGCTCGATGCGGTACAACGGGTGCTCGACGGCAAGAGCCCGAAGAAAATCATTGTTGTCCCGCAAAGGATCGTCAATGTCGTGGCTTGACACTTCGACGCGGCTGCTACGCCTGGCGCCGCTGCTGCTGGCGGCGGGACTGCTCGCCGGCTGCTTCCAGCCGATGTATGGCGAACACTCGCTGGCGCGCGGCGGGCCCGGCGCGACCGGGCTCAACGCGGTCGAGGTCAAGCAGATCGCGGCGCCGAACGGCACGCCGCTGGCGCGCCTCGCGGTCGAGGTGCGCAACGACCTCCTGTTCAATCTCACCGGCGGCGGGCCCTCGGCGCCGCCGACCCACGAGCTCGACATCAAGCTGTCGTCGAGCGCGATGTCGGTGATCGTCGACATCAACACCGCGCGTCCGGACATCCAGAACTACGGCATCGATGCGGTCTACACGCTGAAGGAGCTCGCCACCGGCAAGACCGTGGTCAACGGCCGCACCTTCGCCCGCGTCACCTTCGACACGCCGGGCCAGCAGCAGCGCTTCGTCGGCGCGCGCGCGCTGCGCGATGCCGAGGACCGCGCCGCCAAGGTGATCGCCGACCAGATTCATTCGCGGCTGGCGTCGTACTTCATCGCCGGGACCTAGAGCGGGGTCGTTTTGGATTGAAGCACGCTCTCTCCTTCGCTCATTCCCGCGCAAGCGGGAATCCACGTTTAAGCGTGGGTCCCCGCTGTCGCGGGGACAAACGGGCAGGCAGAGCTGATTCAATCCATATGGATCACGCACTGGCGGTATTGTGCAGCGTGGGCGATCCGGCATGACCGCGCTCAAAGCCGCCGAGATCGATAGTTTCATGGCCAGACCCGATCCGGCGCGGCCGATCGTGCTGGTCCACGGCCCGGATTCCGGCCTGGTGCGCGAGCGCGCCGAGGCGCTGGTGCGCGCCTCGGTCGACGATCCCGCCGATCCGTTCTCGCTGGCGCGGCTCGAAGGCGACGACCTGTCCGGCAATCCGGCAAGGCTGGTGGAGGAGGCGCATACCGTGCCGCTGTTCGGCGGCCGCCGCGCGGTGTGGCTGCGCGTCGGCGCGCGCCACAACGCCGCGCCGGCGGTGGAAGCATTGCTCGCGGCGCCGCCGCAGGACTGCCGCGTCATCATCGAGGCCGGCGAGCTGCGCAAGACCGCACCGCTGCGCGCGCTGTGCGAGAAGGCGCGCGTCGCGGCCGTGATCGCCTGCTATCCCGACAGCGAGCGCGACATCGCGCGGCTGATCGACAGCGAGCTGCGCGGCGAGGGGCTCGCGATCGCCCCGGAGGCGCGCGCGGCGCTGCTGCCGCTGCTCGGCGGCGACCGCCTCGCCTCGCGCGGCGAGCTGCGCAAGCTCGCGCTCTATGCCCGCGGCAAGGAGCGCGTCGAACTCGACGACGTGCTCGCGGTGGTGGCCGATGCCTCCGCGCTCAGCCTCACCGCGGTGATCGACGTCGCCTTCGCCGGCCGCGTCGCCGAGGTCGAAACGCACTACGGCAAGGCGTTGGCGGACGGCTCATCGCCCGGCGCCATCATCGGCATGGCGCAACGCCACGTCGCGCAGCTGCACAAGATGCGGCTCGCGATCGAGGACGGCGCACGCATTGAGGAGGCGATGATGCGCACGCCGCCGCCGGTGCATTTCAGCCGGCAGACGCTGGTCGAGGCGGCGCTGCGCGCCTGGACCGCGCCGCGGCTTCTCCGCGCGATGCAGCAGCTCGCCGACGCCGCGCTGGAGACGCGACGCCAGCCGGCGCTGGCGCAGGCACTGGCGCAGCGCGCACTGATGGCGCTGGCGATGACGAGCCGCCGCCGCGAGGGCTGAGCGGACAAGCATGATCTCTGCGGATGGAAGCGCGCGCTCTCAGCCGCTCACCGCGCACGCGGAAATCCACATTTAAGCGCGGGTCACTGCGGCTGCGGTGACGGGCGGGCGCGGCGCTGCGCGCTACTGCCCGCGGCCTTCCTCCAGCCGCTCGGCGAAATAGGCGATGGTGCGGGCATAGACCTCGGCCTTGTTCCACTCCTGGATCACCGCGAAGTTGGGCTGGCCCGGCGACCAGCCCTGCCCGCGCTGCCAGCCGTAGCCCTTGAGGTAATTGGCGGTCGAGGCCAGCACGTCGGGAATGCTGCGCACCAGGTCGCGGCGGCCGTCGCCGTCATAATCGATCGCGAACTTGACATAGGACGTCGGCATGAACTGCGTCTGGCCGATCTCGCCGGCCCAGGCGCCCTTCGCGGTCCGCGGATCGATGTCGCCATGATCGACGATCTTCAGCACCGCGACCAACTCGGGGCGGAATTTCTCCGGCCGGCGGCAATCGTAAGCCAGCGTCGCGATCGAACGCACGGTGTTGAAGTCGCCGAGATAGGCGCCGAAGTCGGTCTCCAGTCCCCAGATCGCGACGATGATGCCGGCGGGCACGCCGAACTGCCGCTCGATACGCGACAACAGCGCAGCGTGCCTGGTCATCATCTGCCGGCCGCGTCCCAGCCGCGGCGGCACCATGCGGCCGGAGAACTGCTCGAAGGTCTGGGTGAACACTTTCTGCCCGCGGTCGCGCGACACCACGTTGATGTCGAACTGCAGGCCGTCGAGCGCGGCGAGCCCGCGCGGCGACACGCCCTGAGCGGCGGCCTCGCGCCGGATCTGCTCCAGGAACGCCGGGAACTTGGCCGGATCGACGCAGTTGCGCGGCGTGGTCGCGGCATAACGGTAGGGCGCCGGTTCGGCCGGCGCCTGCGCGAAAGCCGGAACGGCCGCGACGAGGCCGACCGGGAGAATGCCAAGCCCGAGGACGAGGCCGAGAAGGTGACGCATCAGACCGCTCCCGCGATTGAAGGATCAGCACCCCCTGTTATGCCCGGCCTCCTGTCAACGCAACGCTAACGGGCGATGAGTTTGGACGGCGCACCGAACTCGGTTCACCTCCCCTCGAAAAGGCGGGATCCGCGCCGGGTGGGGATCGGCGGGACTCCATGGTCACCGTCGACCAAAGGGTGACCCCCACCCCGACCCTCCCCCTTCTCAGGGAGAGGGAGCGCCCGCAGGCCGTCGCAACCTCAAGCGACTTGCTTCAACGATTGTCGGCCAGCCGCCGCACCAGGTCGTCAAACTGGTCGAGATCGCGGTAGCGGATCGAGAGGACGCCGCCCTCGCCGATCAGCTCGATGCTGACCGCGAGCCCGAGCATGTCGGACAGCCGCTTCTCCAGCGCGCGGGTGTCGGGGTCCTTGTCCTTGCTTTGGACCGGCCTGCTTCGGCCCGGCGCGCTCCCGGGCTTCTGCTCCGCGCGCATCATGGCTTCTACCTGGCGCACGCTGAGCCCGCGCGCCGCGATCTCGGCGGCGACCTGCTCGGCGTCGGGCCGGCCGACCAGGAGCCGCGCATGGCCCGCGCTCACCTTGCCGGAACGCACCAGCGCCTGCACCGGCTCCGGCAGCTTGAGCAGCCGCAGCGTGTTGGCGATGTGCGGCCGGCTCTTGCCGACGATCCTGGCGAGGTCGTCCTGGCTGTGGCCGAACTGGTCGATCAGCGCCTGATAGCCGGCGGCCTCCTCGACGGGATTGAGATCGGCGCGCTGCACGTTCTCGACGATGGCGAGCTCCAGCGCCTCGGCGTCGCTCGCCTCGATCACCACCACCGGCACGTCGTGCAGTCCGGCGCGCTGCGCCGCGCGCCAGCGCCGCTCGCCGGCGATGATCTCGTAGTGCTCGGCGCCGCCGCCGCGCGCCGCGCGCACCACGATCGGCTGGATCACGCCGCGCTCGCGGATCGAGGCCGCAAGCTCCTCCAGCTCCGCATCGGAAAAGCTGCGCCGCGGATTGCGCGGATTGGCGCGCACCAGCTCGATCGGCACGCGCTTGTGACCGCGCCCGCGCTCCTGCGCCGGCGTCTCCTCGCCGACATCGCCGATCAGCGCCGCCAGACCGCGTCCGAGACGCGAGCGTTCTTCCGCCATCGCCGTTGCTCCAGCACCACCATTCGTCACGTCGTCCTCGGCCTTTCGATGGTTCTTGTCGTTACGTTCTGCGAAAGCACAAACTCACTGCGGGCGACGCCGGCTGTGCGATCTTCGATCGCGCGCCGCCGTTTGCTCATCCCGCCTTCAGCTCGCGCTCGCGCTGGATGATCTCGGTGGCGAGCCGCAGATAGGCTTCGCTGCCGACGCATTTGAGATCGTAGACCAGCACCGGCTTGCCATAGGACGGCGCCTCGGAGACGCGGACGTTGCGTGGGATCACGGTATCGTAGACCTTGCGGCCCATGTGCTGGCGCACGTCGGCGACGACCTGATTGGAGAGGTTGTTGCGCGAGTCGTACATGGTCAGCACGATGCCGTGGATGGTGAGATCGGGATTGAGCGTGGCGCGCACGCTCTCCACGGTCTTCATCAGTTGCGACAGGCCTTCGAGCGCGAAGAACTCGCACTGCAACGGCACCAGGATGGCATGGGCCGCGGCCATCGCATTGACGGTGAGCAGGTTGAGCGAAGGCGGGCAATCCACCAGCACGTAGCTGAACGGCTGCACGCCGGGCTGGCTGTTGAGCGCATCGAGCGCATTGCGCAGACGGAAGGCGCGATCGCGGTCCTGGCCGATCTCGAGCTCGACGCCGGAAAGGTCGAGCGTCGACGGCGCGATCGACAGCCGCGGCACCGCGGTGCTGACCACGGCGGAGCGCATCGGCGCCTCGCCGGTGAGCACGTCGTAGGTCGAGGTGCGGCGGCTGCGGCGGTCGATGCCGAGCCCGGTCGACGCATTGCCTTGCGGATCGAGATCGACGATCAGCACGGTCTCGCCGATCGCGGCGAGCGCGGTGCCGAGATTGATGGCGGTGGTGGTCTTGCCGACGCCGCCCTTCTGGTTGGCGATCGCCAGCACGCGCGGCCGGATCACCGCCGCGGGCTGCGGCGCGGCGCTGTCGTCGGGCCGGCTGCCGAACGGGATGACGGTGCTGTCCGTGGCTGCGGCAGGCGCCGCGTCCTCATGATCCGAATGGTCGTTCATCGTTTCTGCGTCCGCCGTTGCCGTGGTTGCAAAGCCGTGATGCGGACGATGCGCCCGTCCGCGCTGGTCACGCTCGGCACCAGATCGGCCTCGATATTCCAATATTTAGAGGCTTCGGTCAATTCAACCTCAACATCTTGACCCTTTGGAAACAGACCGACCGCACCTCGCCGAATCAGGGGATAAGCATAGCCGCACAACACGTCGAGTGATGCCACCGCGCGCGCAGTCACCACGTCTGCTTGTCCGACGAATCTGCCTCCGCAATCCTCGGCGCGTTCGGCGTGAACCTCGGCCGGCGCACCGGTGATGGCTGCGGCTTCGCGCAGGAAGTTGGCTTTCTTGATCCGGCTCTCAATCAGATGCACGCGCGCCCCCGGCGTATCCGCGAGCGCGCAGGCGATCACCAGGCCGGGAAAGCCGGCACCGGCGCCGAAATCGACCCAGACCTTGGCGCCCGGCGGCGCGAGCGGCAGGAGCTGCAGCGAATCGGCGACGTGACGCGTCCACACCGTGGGGATGGTCGAGGCCGCGATCAGATTGGTGTGCGCCTGCCATTCGAGCAGCAGCGCCACGAACCTGTCGAGCCGCGCGGCGACCGCGGGCGTCACTGGCGTCAGCGCCAAAGCGCGCGCGCGATCCTCGCTCACGCCGATTGCGCCACGCGCTTGCGCCTGCCGCGCGCCTTCACATGCGCGACCAGCAGCGTCAGCGCCGCCGGCGTGACGCCGTCGAGCCGCGCCGCGTGGCCGATGGTGCGTGGCCGATGCGCGGCAAGCTTCTGGCGCGCTTCGTTGGAGAGTCCCTTGATCGCCGCATAATCGAGATCGTCCGGCAAAGCGACGCTCTCGTCGCGCCGATACGATGCGATGTCGGCAGCCTGACGCGACAGATAGACGTGATAAGTCGCGTCGATCTCGACCTGCTCGGCGATCTTCGGCGGCAGCGTGCCGAGCTGCGGCCAGATGCGCACGAGATCGCTCATGGTGATGGTCGGATAGGCGAGCAGCTCGAACGCGGTGCGGCGCTGGCCGTCATTGTTGAGCGCAAGGCCGTAAGCGTTCGCCTGGTTCGGCGTGATCGACAGCGATCGCGCCAGGTCGCGCGCCGCGGTGAGCGCCGCATTCTTCTCCGCGAAATGCCGCGCGCGCGCGGCGCCGACGTAGCCGAGCGCGATGCCCTTCTGCGTCAGCCGCTGGTCGGCATTGTCGGCGCGCAGCGCGAGGCGATATTCCGCGCGCGAGGTGAACATGCGGTACGGCTCGGTGACGCCGCGCGTCACCAGATCGTCGATCATCACGCCGAGATAGGCGTCGGCGCGATCGAACGTGACTGCAGCGCCGGCGCCGGCCCGCGCCGCGGCGTTGAGGCCGGCGAGCAAGCCCTGCGCCGCAGCTTCTTCGTAGCCGGTGGTGCCGTTGATCTGCCCGGCGAGAAACAGGCCGTGCACGCGCCTGGTCTCGAGCGTCGGATGCAATTCGCGCGGATCGACATGATCGTATTCGATCGCGTAGCCGGGACGGATGATGCGCGTCTTCTCGAGTCCGCGGATGCTGGCGACGATCGCGCGCTGCACCTCTTCCGGCAGCGAGGTCGAGATGCCGTTCGGATAGACGGTGTCGTCATCCAAACCTTCCGGCTCCAGGAAGATCTGATGGCCGTCGCGGTCGCCGAACCGCATGATCTTGTCTTCGACCGAGGGGCAGTAGCGCGGCCCGCGGCTCGCGATCTGCCCGGAATACATCGGCGAGCGATGCACGTTGTCGCGGATCACGCGATGCGTCGCGTCATTGGTGCGGGTGATGCCGCACTGGATCTGCGGCGTGGTGATCGCTTCTGTCAGCGATGAGAACGGCTCCGGCGGATCGTCGCCCGGCTGCATTTCCAGCGCGGCCCAGTCGATGGTCGTGCCGTCGAGTCGCGGCGGCGTTCCGGTCTTCAGCCGTCCGAGCGCGAAGCCGAACCGCTCCAGCGTCAGCGACAGGCCGAGCGCGGGCGCTTCGCCGACCCGCCCGGCCGGAATCTGCCTCTCGCCGATATGGATCAGGCCGCGCAGGAAGGTGCCGGTGGTGAGCACGACCGCGCCGCAGCTCAGGCTGCGGCCGTCAGCCAACATCACCCCGGTGATGCGGCCGTCCGCGGAGACGAGATCCTGCGCCTCGCCCTCGATGACCGTGAGGTTCTCGGTCTCGCGGATCGCGCGCTGCATCGCCGCGGCATAGAGCTTGCGATCGGCCTGCGCGCGCGGTCCGCGCACGGCCGGCCCTTTGCGGCGGTTGAGCACCCGAAACTGAATGCCGGCCTGATCGGCGACGCGGCCCATCAGCCCGTCGAGCGCGTCGATCTCGCGGACCAGATGGCCCTTGCCGAGCCCGCCGATCGCGGGATTGCACGACATCGCGCCGATGGTATCGAACCGGTGGGTCAGCAGCGCGGTCTGCGCGCCCATGCGCGCGGCAGCCGCGGCCGCCTCGCAGCCGGCATGGCCGCCGCCGATCACGATGACGTCGAAGCGCATGGTCACGAGGATTGTCCGCCGATCGCCGGTCCGGCGGAGGCATAGCGCGTCGCGGATGCTAAATCAAAGCTTGTAGGCGGTGCGGAAGCCGCCCCAGTGCTTGCCGCCGACCCGGATCGGGGCATCGATCTCGCGCATCATCACGATCCGGCCGTCGCCCATGTCGCGCGGATAGTTCTGGATCAGATAGGGACGGACGCTGCGGCCGGCGGCGAGCCCGGCGCGGTCATCGAAGATGCGGCGGTTGCGGCAGCGCGCGGCGTTCCAGACCGGATCGCCGGGCCGCTGCGGCTTGGAGCACTCCGCGTTGTGGACCGGCAGGTAGCCGTTGCGGTCCACCGCGGCGCAGAACACCATGCGCGGATCGCTGGCCTTCAGCGGCTCCTGAATCTGCGGCAGCACGGTCTCGATCCAGTCGAGGTAGCGGGTGCGGTACTGCACCGGATCGGTGCCGGGGATCGGGACATAGTCGTTGTCGAACAATGTTTCACGTGAAACATCGCCGCGGGCGATCGCCGCTTCGAACGCCGCCGCGATCCGGGCGGCACCCGCCACCGCGCGCTCGATGAACTCGCTGTTCTCGGCGCGGATTGAGGCCAGCTTTCCGGCCAGCGCGGCGCGGACCTCCGGCGCCATCTCCTGGAATTCGAGGTGCAGGCCGATGGCGGACTGATTGATGACGCGGACATCGCAGCGGCCGATGCCGGCGATCTCGGCCTGCGCCAGCGCGCCGGGCGGAATACGCCCCGCGTCAGCAGCGCGCATCAGCGCCCCGCCCTCCGACAGGTCAACGCTCAGCCCGCGGACCGCGCCGAACGGGCCGCTAAGCGTCATGTCGAGCTCGCACGGCAGGCGGTCATGACGACGGCGGTCGCCGATATTGGTCTGCCGCAGGAAGATCAGACACCGGGCCCGCAGCTTCTCGACGAGCTGCGCGACATCCCGGCCCGACTGGTCGACGTCGGCGCCGTGGCGGCTGGCGCCCTCCACTTCCTTCTCGATATCGCAGACGCCGTCCGCCACCGCGGCAACGAACCGGGAGCCGTCCGCGGCATTCTCCGACAGGCTGCCGGTGGTCGCGACCTGCTGCGCAATCGCCTCCGAGACCGTGCCGAACAGCGGCCGGATCGCGTCGATCACCGCGGCGATCTGATCGACGGCAGCGATCGAGGACCCGGCATCTTTCTGCAACATGTCGATCTTGCGCCTGATCTCCTCGGTGGCGCGCTGGGTCTGCACCGACAGCGCCTTGACCTCCTGGGCCACCACGGCAAAGCCTCGGCCGGCCGCTCCGGCACGCGCGGCCTCGATGGTGGCGTTGAGCGCCAGCAGATTGGTCTGCCGCGCGATGGTCGCGATCAGGTCGACGACCTGGCCGATCTCGCCGGAGGATGAACGCAGGCCATCGACGCTGGCGGTCGCCGTGGCGGCGGCGGAGCCGGCCTGCTCCGCCATCCGGTCGGCCTCCTTCATCCGCTGGCCGATCTCGGAGGACGAGCGCGCCAGCTCCTCGGCAGCGTGGGCGAATTGCCGGGTGTCGCGCTTGGCGGTCTGGGCCTGGACCGCGAGCGCCTGAGACCGCGCCCGGATCGCCTCGAGGGCTTCGGACGACAGCCGCGCTCCATCCCGTACGGATTCGACGGCGCGCACCACCGAGCGCACCATACCGCTCAGATCGAGCTCAAGAAGGTCGATGGCTTCCTGGATCGCCGAATCGGGCAGCCGGGGCGGGCTGGCCGGATCAGCAGACGAAGCAGACATGCAAGAAATCCGGCAGGAAGGTAATACCAGTTATCCTAACGGTTGTAGCTAAACCGCCGGTTAACCACGGCGGGTCGGGCATTCAGGTGAGGCAGGCGCGACGGAGATAATGTTTCACGTGAAACATGCGCCGGGCCTCATTTCCCGATGCAGAAGTCCCGGAAGATGACGTCGAGCACATCCTCGACATCGATGCGCCCGGTCAGGCGGCCGAGCGCGGTGGCGGCGGTCCGCAGCTCCTCGGCAATGGCTTCTTCGGCGGAAGCCGCGAGGGCCCGGTCCAACGCTGCCGCGACCGCCTCCAACAAGGTCCGGTGCCGTTGCCGCGTGACGAGCGCCGGTTCGCCACCCTGCAAAGTGTCGCGGACGAAGCGGGAGAGCTCATCCTCCAAAGGCTGAATACCAAATCCTGTTTTTGCAGAAATTAAGAATTCAGATTCATCATTTCTGCCGGCATGATCAGATACACTAATTCTTTGATTAAGAACATCAATCTTGGTTCGAAGCTTCCAGACCTGCGGTGTATGGACTTTATTTTCCGAGACCGATAAAATGAAATTAAATTCATCCACGCCCGGGCCTTCGCGACCCGGCAGGACAGCCTGCAGTGCACCAGCCGTTTGTGATGCATCGGCCGTCTGTGATGCGTAAGCCGTCTGCGGTGCATCAGTCGTCGAGAGGCCGGCGTTGTCAGTCCTTCCGGAAAGAGCAATTTCTTTCTCCGGACCTTCTTTCTGCGAGTATTGCTCCTGAGTGGATGCCGCCTCCTCGAGCCACAGCACCAGGTCGGCGGCGGCCGCCCGCGCGCGGGCGCGCCGCACCCCTTCCTGCTCGACCGGGTCGTCGGACCGCCGGATGCCGGCGGTGTCGAGCAGCGTCACCGGATAGCCGCCGAGGTCGAGATGCACCTCGATCACGTCCCGCGTGGTGCCGGCATAGGGCGACACGATCGCCGCCTCGCGCTGCGCCAGCCGGTTGAGCAAGGTGGACTTGCCGGCATTGGGCGGACCGGCGATCGCCACCACCACGCCGTCGCGCAGCCGTTCGCCACGACCGGCGTCGGCCAACGTCGCCGCGACCTCCTGCCGCAGCGTCCGCACGATCGCGAGCGCTGGCCCAACCAGATCCTCCGGCACGTCGGCCTCGTCGGAGAAATCGATCCGCGCCTCGATCAAGGCGAGCGCCTCGATCAGCCGCGTCCGCCACGCCTCGGCGCGGTCGCCGAGCAGGCCCTTCATCTGCCGGAACGCCTGGCGGCGCTGCGTCTCGGTCTCGGCCGCGATCAGGTCGCCGAGCCCTTCGACCGCGGTGAGGTCGAGCTTGCCGTTCTCGAAGCCGCGCCGGGTGAACTCGCCGCCCTCCGCCAGCCGCAGGCCGTCGATGCGGCCGAGCGCGGCCAGCACCGCCGCCACCACCGCGCGGCCGCCATGGACCTGCAGCTCGGCGACGTCCTCGCCGGTCTCGCTGTTCGGCGCCGGAAACCACAGCGCCAGCGCCTCGTCGATCATCTCACCCGAGCGCGGATCGCGGATGCGCGCCAGCGCGGCGCGGCGCGGCGGCGGCACGCGGCCGGTCAGCAGCGTCAGCGCCTCGGCCGTGCGCGGGCCGGAAATCCGCACCACCGCGATCGCCGCGGGCGGCAGACCCGACGACAGGGCGAAAATCGTGTCGCGATGGTCCTGCAAGCGCGCCCCGTGCGTTAGTATCGAAGACCCTTCTCCCATATCGGAAACCGCATGTCCTCCGCCACCGCCGCCGCGCCCGTCAACCGCCTCGCGCAGGAGACCAGCCCCTATCTGCTGCAGCACAGGCACAATCCGGTGGACTGGTGGCCGTGGGGCCCGGAGGCGCTCGCCGAAGCGCAGCGCGCCAACAAGCCGATCCTGCTCTCGGTCGGCTATGCGGCGTGCCACTGGTGCCATGTGATGGCGCACGAGAGCTTCGAGCACGACGCCACCGCCGCGGTGATGAACACGCTGTTCGTCAACATCAAGGTCGACCGCGAGGAGCGGCCCGACATCGACCAAATCTACATGACGGCGCTGCATCATCTCGGCGAGCAGGGCGGCTGGCCGCTCACCATGTTCCTCACGCCGAAGGGCGAGCCGTTCTGGGGCGGCACTTATTTCCCGCGCGAGTCACGCTACGGCAAGCCGGCCTTCGTCGATGTGCTGCGCGAGGTCGCGCGCATCTACCATCAGGAGCCGGACAAGATTCAACAGAACCGCGCCGCGCTGCTCGCTGCGCTCGCCGGCCGCGCCAAGGCGGGCGGGCGGCCGATGATCGGCCCGCGCGAGCTGACCAACTTCGCCGCCCAGATCGGCAACATGTTCGACGGCGTCAACGGCGGCCTGCGCGGCGCGCCGAAATTCCCGCAGCCGGCGATCCTGGAAATGCTGTGGCGCGCCGGAGCGCGCAGCGGCGATCCGCGGTTCTTCGAGACCGTGGAGTTCACGCTGGAGCGGATGTGCGAGGGCGGCATCTACGACCACCTCGGCGGCGGCTTCTCGCGCTACTCGGTCGACGAGCGCTGGCTGGTGCCGCATTTCGAGAAGATGCTCTACGACAACGCGCAGCTGCTCGAGCTCCTGGCGCTTGCACATCAGCGCAGCGGCCGCGACTTGTTCCGGCAGCGCGCGCGCGAGACCGTGGCATGGCTGATGCGCGAGATGACGACGCCGGACGGCGCGTTCTGCGCCTCGCTCGATGCCGACAGCGAGGGCGAGGAGGGCAAGTTCTACGTCTGGTCGAAGGACGAGATCGATCGCACGCTCGGCGCCGAGGACGCCGCGTTCTTCGCGCAGCATTACGACGTCACCGCCGCCGGCAATTTCGAGGGCCACACCATTCTCAACCGCCTGCGCGCACCGCCGCGCAGCGACGCCGACGAGACGCGGCTCGCGGCGCTGCGCGACAAGCTGATGGCGGTGCGCGACACGCGCGTGCGGCCCGGCCTCGACGACAAGGCGCTGGCGGACTGGAACGGGCTGATGATCGCGGCGCTGGTCAATGCCGGCCTTGCGCTCGGCGAGCCGTCATGGCTCGACGCGGCGCGGCGCGCCTTCGCCTTCATCGCCAGTGAGATGACGCGGAACGACCGGCTCGGTCATTCCTGGCGCGAGGGCCGGCTGCTGTTTCCGGGGCTCGCTTCGGATTTCGCGGCGATGATCCGCGCCGCGCTGGCGCTCCACGAAGCGAGCGGCGAGCGAAGCTATCTCGATACCGCGCTGGCCTGGCAGAACGCACTCGACCGTCACTATGCCGATGCCGAGACCGGCGGCTATTTCCTCACCGCGGACGATGCCGAGGGGCTGGTGGTGCGGCCGCATTCCACCGCCGACGATGCCACGCCGAACCACAATGCGGTGGCCGCCGGCAATCTGGTGCGGCTTGCGACGCTGAGCGGCGACGACCGCTTCCGCGAACAGGCCGACCGGCTGTTCGACGGCGTGCTCGCGGCCGCGCACAGCAACCTGTTCGGGCATATCGCGCTGCTCAACGCGCTCGACCTGCGGCTGCGCGGCGCCGAGATCGTGGTGACGGGCGAGGGCGCGGCGGCGCAGGCGCTGATCGACGCCGCGCTGCGGCTGCCGTTCCTTGCGCGCGTCGTGCTGCGCGCGCCGGCGGCGGACGCGCTGCCGGTCGCACACCCGGCGCGCGACAAGATCGCCGCGGCCGGCGGTGCCGCGGCTTTCGTCTGCGTCGGCGAGACCTGCTCGCTGCCGATCACGACGCCGGACGCCGTCAGGACGGCTGTTCCGGCGCTGCAAAACTAGGCTGGCGTTGCGCCGGCTCGTCGTTGCGGCATTTCACCGCCCAGATGATGGGAAACACCGGCGCGAGCATCAGCGCGCCGGCCGACACGCCGGTGGCCAATGCAAGCGGAGCCGTCACCACCGGTGCCAGCAGCAGCAAGCCGGCGCCGGCCAGAACGAGAGGCTGCATCCGCGGCGTCATCGTTCCGAGCAGCGCCGCGACCGCGAACACGGCAATGATCAGATCGTAGTCCTGCAGATAGGGCGTGACCAGGAACCCTCCGACCAAGGTCAGCGCGTTGCGCAGGTCGGTCGGCCAGTCGGTCCACCATGCCCAGGCGACGCCGATCGTCACCGGCAAGGCCACGGCCAGCTGGACCGCATAGGCGGCCGGGACATCGAGCCCCAATCGCCGCGCGAAGACGAAGACCGACACCATGCGATGCCAGACGCCGGTTCCGTCCTCCAGGATCGTTGCCCGCAACAGCCCGGCATTGCGGATGTAATCCGACCAGAGCTCGTGTCCGAACGCCAGGACGCTGACGACGACCAGCACGACTGCCGTTGCCGCCGCCGCGCCGAAAGCCCGCCACTGGCGCCCGGCCAGCAAGGCGACCGGGAGCAGGAGACCGAGCTGCGGCTTGTAGAGCAGCAGCCCGAACAGGATGCCCGCGATCCACGGCCGGCGCGGCAGCAGCCATAAGCCGCCGCCCAGCAGCGCCGCCGACCAGGTGCCGTTCTGCCCGCCGAGCGTATTGACCAGCACCGCCGGCGCCGCCAAGGCGAGCCACAGCGCATGATCGGGACAGGCGCGGCGCAACATGCCGTAGAACGCCAGCCAGCCGCAGAGCAGCCAGACGCACAGCGCGGCCGGATAGGGCAGCGCACCGAGCGGCGCCAGCAGCAGCAAAACCGGCGGATAGCTGTAGTGATAGAAATCGAGCGCGCCGACGATCACCTGCTCCTGGAACCGGTGATAGGCGAGCCAGTCGTAGACGGTCGGAGCTTGCCCTTGCCACGCCAGCGCCGCGCCGGTCCAGGTGTTGAGGAAGTCGGCGCCCAGCGGCTCGCCCGCGGCGTTGGCCATGCTGTGCTGCAGATGCTGAAAGACATGGACCGCCACCGCAACGGTGGCGATCGCGATCCAGCAATAGGCTGCTGCCCTGACCAGATCTGCCCGGATCAGCGGACCTGACGTCGCCCGATGCTGTGTCATCAGGCGATGACTTAAGACGGCAGCCTTAAGATTGTGTGCAGCGCAGACGCACGAACGGCCGGGCTCGGCCCGGCCGTTCGCGGCATCAGAGCGCGCCGAGGATCAGGTGTTCATCGACTCGAAGAACTCGGCATTGGTCTTGGTGTTGCGCAGCTTGTCGAGCAGGAAGTCGATCGCGTCCATCGTGCCCATCGGGTTGAGGATGCGGCGCAGCACGTACATCTTCTTGAGCTGATCCGGCGGCACCAGCAATTCTTCCTTGCGCGTGCCGGAGCGCGTGATGTCGATCGCGGGGAAGGTGCGCTTGTCCGCGACCTTGCGGTCGAGGATGATTTCCGAGTTGCCGGTGCCCTTGAACTCCTCGAAGATCACTTCGTCCATGCGCGAGCCGGTGTCGATCAGCGCGGTGGCGATGATGGTCAGCGAGCCGCCTTCCTCGATGTTGCGTGCGGCGCCGAAGAACCGCTTGGGCCGCTGCAGCGCGTTGGCGTCGACGCCGCCGGTGAGCACCTTGCCGGAGGACGGCACCACGGTGTTGTAGGCGCGGCCGAGCCGGGTGATCGAATCCAGCAGGATGACGACGTCGCGGCCGTGCTCGACGAGGCGCTTGGCTTTCTCGATCACCATCTCGGCGACCGCGACGTGGCGGGTCGCCGGCTCGTCGAAGGTCGAGGAGATCACCTCGCCCTTGACCGAGCGCTGCATGTCGGTGACTTCTTCCGGCCGCTCGTCGATCAGCAGCACGATCAGATAGCATTCCGGATGGTTGGCGGTGATGGCGTGCGCGATGTTCTGCAGCAGCACGGTCTTGCCGGTGCGCGGCGGCGCCACCACCAGCGCGCGCTGGCCCTTGCCGATCGGCGAGACGATGTCGATGACGCGCGCCGACAAATCCTTCTTGGTCGGATCGTCGTGCTCCATCTTCAGCCGCTCGTCGGGATAGAGCGGGGTGAGGTTGTCGAAATTGACCTTGTGCTTGGCCTTTTCCGGGTCCTCGAAGTTCAGCGTGTTGACCTTGAGCAGCGCGAAGTAGCGCTCGCCTTCCTTGGGCGAGCGGATCTGGCCGTTGACGGTATCGCCGGTGCGCAGGCCGAAGCGGCGGATCTGCGAGGGCGAGACGTAGATATCGTCCGGCCCGGAGAGATAGTTGGATTCCGGCGAACGCAGGAAGCCGAAGCCGTCGGGCAGCACCTCGACCACGCCCTCGCCGATGATGTCTACTTCCTGGGCGGCGAGCTGCTTGAGGATCGCGAACATCAGCTCCTGCTTGCGCATGGTGCTGGCATTCTCGACCTGGTTCTCCTCGGCGAAAGCGACGAGCTCCGCCGGCGTCTTGGATTTGAGGTCTTGTAGTTTCATTTCCCGCATGCGGGTTTAGTCCTGTGAGAAGGGCCGGCGGCGTCCCGACACCTGCGCCGACGATGGAGGAGGGAAGACTTTCGAAATTCGCAGTCTGGAGGCGACAGCTGTGGCCTTGAGGCTCTCTTGGCGACGGGGTCTTGGCGACGGGTCGGAGACGACGGTACCTTTGGGAGGCGGTGGGGAGGTCCCAGGGGCCCGACGCCGATCCGATCCGGATACGCAGGACCGGAACGCGATAGCATCAGCCTGCGTTCGGTGGGATGCACTCAAAATAGAAAAGTCCGGCCCGCTCCGCAAGGGCGGCGATCACGCAAACTGCCGGGAGCGGACGTTCAGAACGGCTTCACGGTCACCAGGATCACGATGAAGATCAGCAGGACCGTAACCACCTCGTTGATTATCCTGTAGAATTTCTGAGAATGCGGATTCTGGTCGCGATCGAAATAGCCGGCCCAGCGTGAGAACAGGCCATTGAGCGCCGTCATCGCCACCACCAGCAGCAGCTTGGCGTGAAACCAGCCGGCGCCGAGAAACTGCCCGTTCAGCACCAGCCAGATGCCGAGGAGCCAGGTCACCACCAGCGCCGGCGCCATGATGACGCGCAGGAGGCGGCGCTCCATGACCTTGAAGGTCTCGGACTGCGGCGAGCCCGGCGCCGCCACGGCGTGATAGACGAACAGCCGCGGCAGATAGAGCATGCCCGCCATCCAGGCGATCACCGCGATGATATGGAAGGCTTTGATCCAGAGATACATCGGCAATCCCGGAGCGTCAGGTCCCGAAGCGTCACGATTTATTCACCATGCCTCTGCCGGCGCGCCCTTTCCAATACAATCTTGAGAATCGTGTTGTTGTAGCTGTTAGGCCGTGGATTGGACTCACGCATCGGCATCCACAGCAGTTCCAGGTCTTGTCCCGCCTCCATCCATCGCCGCGATCTTGTCAACGCCGTCCACAGCCGCCGGGAGATACGCCGGCAGCGCGTTTTCTGCGCCGGTCCCCGCGATTCACACCGCGCGATGCACAGCCGGACATCATCCCGGGGCCGCTGTCCGGACTCTCTCCCATAACGAGGGATGTTGACAGGACCGGGCCTTGTCCCGCCTCCGGCTTGCCTCGCCGGCGCAGGCGTGGCCTCTTCCTGGTCTGTCCACAGGCTGTCCCGGCGTAATCCGATGCCCCAGACCGGCTATTTCCATCTGCACCTGGTGTCGGATTCGACCGGCGAGACGCTGATCACCGTGTCGCGCGCGGCGGCGGCGCAATACGCCAATCTGCAGCCGGTCGAGCACGTCTATCCGATGGTGCGGACCAGGAAGCAGCTCGAGCATGCGCTCAACGAGATCGCCGAGACGCCCGGCCTGGTGCTCTACACGCTGATCGAGGAGGAACTGATCGAGAGTCTCGAGGAGCGCTGCCGCGAGCTCAACCTGCCGTGCATGTCGATCCTCGGCCCGGTGCTGCGGCTGTTCCAGGCCTATCTCGGCACCGAGACCGCGCACCGCGTCGGCGCCCAGCACGTCCTCAACGCCGAATATTTCAACCGCATCGAGGCGCTCAACTACACCATGATACACGACGACGGCCAGAACGTGCAGGGCCTCAACGACGCCGACGTGGTGCTGGTCGGCATCTCGCGGACGTCGAAAACGCCGACGTCGATCTATCTCGCCAACCGCGGCATCAAGACCGGCAACGTGCCGCTGGTGCCCGGCGTGCCGCTGGCGCCGGAGATCGAGAAGCTGACGCGACCGCTGGTGGTCGGGCTTTATGCCAGCCCGGAGCGGATCGTGCAGATCCGCGAGAACCGGCTGCTCGGTCTCAACGCGCATCGCGACGACGACCGCTATATCGACCGCGCCGCGGTGGCGGAGGAGGTGGCGTTCTCGCGGCGGCTGTGCGCGCGCAACAACTGGCCGCTGATCGACGTCACCCGCCGCTCGATCGAGGAGACCGCGGCGGCGGTGATGCGGCTTCTTGCCGAGCGCCGCCGCGCGCCGGTGACGTGATGGCTGCGCGCTCCGCCTTGTGGCTTGCGCCGGCACCGCTGGTGCTGGCGTCGAAAAGCGTCGCGCGTCGCGCCGTGCTCGAAGCCGCGGCGATCCCGCTCGAGATAAGGCCGGCCGATCTCGACGAGCGCGCGCTGGAAGCGCAGGGCGATGCCGCCGGTCCCGCCGACGCGGCGATGCTCCTGGCGCGCGCCAAGGCGCTGGCGGTGGCGGCGACGCTGCCCGGCCGGCTGGTGCTCGGTGCCGACCAGACGCTGGCGCTCGGCACGCGCCGCTTTTCCAAGCCCGCGGACCGGGCCGAGGCCGCGGACCAGCTGCGCGCGCTGTCGGGCAAGGAGCACATGCTGCATTCCGCGATCGCACTGGCGCGGGACGGCGCGGTGCTGTTTTCCCACTGCGCCGCCGCGCGGCTCGCCATGCGCGCGCTGTCCGAGCCGATGATCGCCGCCTATCTCGATGCCGCCGGCGCCGCCGCGACCGCGAGCGTCGGCGCCTATCAGGTCGAGGGCGTCGGCATCCATCTGTTCGAGGCGATCGCGGGCGACCACTTCACCATTCTCGGCCTGCCGCTCCTGCCGCTGCTCGACCATCTGCGGCGCGCCGGCCTGGTGGCGGCGTGACAAGACCAAGACCATGATCGTCCAATGATCGTCCTTGGCCTCACCGGATCGATCGGCATGGGCAAGACCGCGACCGCGCAGATGTTCGCGGAAGCCGGCGTGCCGGTGCACGATGCCGACGCCGCCGTCCATGCGCTCTACGAGGGGCCGGCGGCCGCCGCGATCGAAGCGGCGTTCCCCGGCAGCACCACAGGCGGCAAGGTCGACCGCACCAAGCTCGCGGCGCAGGTGGTCGGCAAGCCGGAAGCGCTCAAGCGGCTCGAAGCGATCGTGCATCCCATGGTGGCCGAGGCGCGCGACCGGTTCCTCGCCGGGGCCGAGCGCAGCGGCGCTGCGGTCGCGGTGCTCGACATCCCGCTGCTGTTCGAGACCGGCGGCGAGCGCTATTGCGACGCCGTGGTGGTGGTGTCGGCGCCGGCCGAGGTGCAGCGCGCGCGGGTGCTGGCGCGGCCGGGCATGACCGTGGAGCGCTTCGAAGGGCTCCTGGCGCGCCAGCTCGACGATGCCGAGAAGCGCCGCCGCGCCGATTTCGTGGTGGACACCTCGCAGGGCTTTGATGCGGCGCGCACGCAGGTGCGGAATATTCTGCGCGCGGCGGCTACACTGCCGCGCCGGCGGCCGTGATTCGCACGGCGCCTTGTTCGCACAGGAATTGCCGACCCGATGCTGCGCGAGATCGTGCTCGATACCGAAACCACCGGCCTCGACCCGCTCAAGGGCGACCGTGTGGTGGAGATCGGCTGCGTCGAGCTGGTCAACCGCTTTCCGAGCGGCCGCACCTTCCATCACCGCATCAATCCGGAGCGCGACGTGCCGGAAGCGGCGTTCGCGGTGCACGGGCTGTCGACCGAGTTCCTGGCGACGATGCCGAAATTCTCGGAAATCGTCGACGAGTTCCTCGACTTCATCGGCGACGCGCCGCTCGTCATCCACAATGCCGCGTTCGATCACGGCTTCCTGTGCGCCGAGCTCAAGCTCATCAGGCGGCAGCCGATCGCGCTGGAGCGGCTGATCGACACGCTGCTGCTCGCGCGGCGCAAGCATCCCGGCGCCGCCAACCGGCTCGACGATCTGTGCCTGCGCTACCGGATCGACAATTCGCGGCGCACCAAGCACGGCGCGCTGCTCGACGCCGAGCTCCTGGCCGAAGTCTATCTCGAGCTGATCGGCGCGCGGCAGGCGTCGCTGATCCTGCTCGACACCGCGCGCGGCGGCCCGGCGCGCGATGGCGCGCGCCGCGTCCGCACCCGTCCGGTGCCGCTGCCACCGCGGCTGAGCGCGGCCGAGTTCGGCGCGCACCGCGATTTCATCGCGACGCTGGGCGAGGCTGCGATCTGGCGCAAATATCAGTGACGCGGATGGCCGGCCGTTCCGGCCGCTTCGGGACGTCGCAACGACGGTGGATGCGAGAGCGGGATCGCTTGAATTGAAGCATGTTCTTTTTCTTTCCTCCCGCTCGTTCCCGCGTTCGCGGGGACGAACGGAAGCAAAAGCCAATTCAACTTGAGCCGATAAGACTCTAGGCCGGCGCGGCGTTGGCGGTCGGCTGCTGCTCCATCATCTTCTGCCGGTAGAGTCCGACGAAGTCGACCGGATCGATCAGGAGCGGCGGGAAGCCGCCGGCGCGCACCGCATTGGCGATGATCTCGCGCGCGAACGGAAACAGCAGCCGCGGGCACTCGATCATCACCAGCGGGTGCAGGCTGTCCTTGGGCACGTTGACGATGCGGAACACGCCGCCATAGGACAGGTCGAAGCTGAACATCACGCCGTTGGGGGTGTCGGCCTTGCCCTCGATCTTCAGCGCCACGTCGAAATCGGTGTCCGAGAGCGGATTGACGTTGACGTTGATCTGGATGCCGATCTGCGGCGGCTGTTGCGTCGGCTGCAGCGAGCGCGGCGCGTTCGGATTCTCGAACGAGAAGTCCTTGATGTACTGCGCCAGCACGTTGAGCTGCGGCGGCTGCTCCGGCGAGGGTTGGCCGGCGCCCGGAGGAGGAGACTGCGTGGGGCCGCCATTCGATGTCGTCATGATCGCTCTCTGGATTGCTGGGATCGCGGGCAAAGGCTGGGGCGCTGGCTAACACAGCCGCCCCGGGCGGAACAAGGACACGGTCCGCGTGTCGCCGGTTCCATCATCGCGGCGGCGGCTCGTCTCGCCGTTCGAGCCGCGGCTCTGGAACCGAGCGCCAGTCCTCGGGCGGCAGGTCCACGATCGCGGGATCGGCAGGCGTGCCGGGACCGGCAGCGCCGACGGCGCGCCGCAGCCAGTCTGCGAGCCGCCTCCGGGTCGCCGGCAGCAGCACCAGGAGGCCCAGCAAGCCGGTGATAAACCCCGGAATTATCAGGAGAATTGCCGCCAGCAGGCGGGCCGCGGCGGCATCGTCGAGGGTGAAGCCCGCGATGGCCGGACCGTGCTCCGCAAGCCGGATGCGGCCGAGCGGGCGGGCGCCGGAGCGCCGCAGCAGCAGAAGGCCCGCTGCCGAGATCGCCACCATCGCCAGCGCCGCCGGCGCGAAGCCAACCAGAAGCGCGACCGCGACAAAAGTCGCAAGCTCCGCGAGCGGCACGGCGAGCAGGCCGAGCAGCAGCGCGGAGAGCAGCCCTCGTGCGGACGGCGGCGGGCGAGGCGGCGTGGTCATGTCACTCCGGAGCCGTGCCCGGTCACGCCAGTTTGAGACCGTATGACGGGGTTTGGCGTTAGGGTCATGATCGTTTAAGTTCGGCAATGAGGCGAATGATCGCGCCGGCGATGCGGCGCTATGGACCGGCGCCATCCCATGCTTACATCATGGCGACGGTCCGGCCTGAGAACGCGACTTCAAGAGCGATTCCCAAGGTCCGGCCTCGCGCCTTGTGCTGCGGGCAGCCGTTGCCGAGGAAGTCGTCTCTGAGGAATATGTCAGACGTGTTCGACATCTATACCATCATCTTCCTGGCGCTCGCGGTGTTCATTTTCCTGCGGTTGCGCAGCGTGCTTGGCCAGCGCACCGGGCGCGAGCGGCCGCCGAGCAACCCCTATGCGCGCCAGCCGGTGCCGCCGTCGCCCGACAAGAAGGTGATCGCGCTGCCGAACCGGCCGTCCGAGGCCGCGGCCAAGCCGGCCGACGAGACGCCGCCGGTCGAGCGCTGGAAGGGCATCGCCGAGCCGGGCTCGCCGGTCGCGGCAGGGCTCGACGCCATTGCCGCGGCCGACCCCGATTTCGACGCCAGGCATTTCCTCACCGGTGCGCGCGCCGCCTACGAGATGATCGTCACCGCCTTCGCCGAGGGCGATCGCCGCACCCTGAAGAACCTGCTGTCGCGCGAGGTCTACGAGAACTTCGACAGCGCCATCACCGGCCGCGAGCAGCGCGGCGAGACGGTGGAGAGCCGCTTCGTCGCCATCGAATCGGCGACGATCACCGCGGCGGCGCAGCGCGACAAGGCGGCGCAGATCACCGTGCGCTTCGTGTCCCAGCTCGTCTCGGTGACGCGCGACAAGGCCGGCAACGTCATCGACGGCAGCGCCGACAAGGTCACCGACGTCACCGATGTCTGGACCTTCGTCCGCGACGTGTCCTCGCGCGACCCCAACTGGAAGCTGGTCGCCACCGAAGCCGGGCGCTGAGCCGATGCGGCATCCGCGCCGGTCGGTCCGGCCCTCGGTCTGCATCGTTGCGGCGGTCGTGCTGTGGGCGGGCGCCGGGATCGTGCCTGCGTCGGCAGCATCGCACCCGCGGCTCACGCTGCGCGAGACCCAGATCGAGCCGGTGTCGTGGCGCGCGCTCGACGGCTGGGAGTCCGACGGCCAGGCCGAAGCCTATGCCGCGTTCCGCACGAGCTGCGGCGCGATCCTCAAGGCCGGCCACAAGGCGCGGCGCGCGCGGCCCATGCTCGACGGGCTTTATCACGTCTGCGCCCGCGCCCGCGCCGCCCGGCTCGACGACGCGAAAGCACGCGCCTTCTTCGAAGCCAATTTCCGGCCGGTGCGGGTCGCACCGCTCAGCGACAGCCAGGGCTTCCTCACCGGCTACTACGAATCGGTGTTCGAGGGCTCGCGCCACCGCACCGACGTGTTCACCGTGCCGGTCTATCGCGCGCCGCCCGAGCTGGTGGCCGCCGGCCGGCCGCGCGGCGCGCAGTTTCCGTCGAGCGGCGCCAAAGTCGGCCGCAAGGTCGGCAAGGACATCGTGCCGTTCTACGACCGCGCTGCGATCGAGGACGGCGCGCTCGCCGGGCGCGGCCTCGAAATCTGCTGGGTGAAGAGCCCGGTCGATCTGTTCTTCGCGCAGATCCAGGGTTCGGCGCGCGTGCGGCTCGAGGACGGCCGCATCCTGCGCCTGAACTACGACGCGCATAACGGCTATCCGTATTATCCGGTGGGGCGCGACCTGATCGAACGCGGCATCATCCCGCGCGAGGAGATGTCGATGCAGCGCATCCGCGATTGGATGAGCGCCAATCCCGACGAAGCGCGCGAGCTGCGGCGCAAGAACCGCTCCTTCGTGTTCTTCCGCGAGACCGGGCTTGCCGATCACGAGGAGCCGGTCGGCGCGCAGGGCGTGCCGCTGACGACCGGCCGTTCGATCGCGGTCGACAAGGCGCTGCACGTCTACGGCACGCCGTTCTGGATCGAGGCCGAGCTGCCGCTCGACGGCGAGAACGGCGAGACGCCGTTCCGGCGGCTGATGGTGGCGCAGGACACCGGCTCGGCGATCGTCGGCCCGGCGCGCGCCGACATCTATTTCGGCGCCGGCGAGGAGATCGGCCGCGTCGCCGGCCGCATCAAGCAGTCCGGCCGCTTCGTCATGCTGCTGCCGCGCACCCTCGATCCGGCGGCGCTGGCGCGCGTGCCGCTGCCGCGATCGCGGCCGGCGGCGGCGAAGCTCGCGGCCGACACGCCGCACAAGCCATGAGCGGCCGGCGCGGACGCGGACTCGCCGACGAGGAGCGGGTGCTGTGGGCCGCGGTCACCAGGACGATCGCGCCGCTGAAGCCGGAGCGCCGCCGCGCCGCCATCGATGATGCGACGGCCGCGGCGGCACCGTCGCCGACGCGCAAGACCGCGCCGGCTTCGCCGCAACGTCCTTCCGCGGCAAAGCCGGTCCCGCTGCCGCTGCCGCCGCCATTGGCGCCGCTCGACCGCCGCCTCAGGAAGCGCGTGGCCAAGGGTCGCGACGCCATCGACGGCCGGCTCGACCTGCACGGGCTGACTCAGGCCGAGGCGCATGCCGCGCTGTCGCGCTTCCTCAACGCCGCCGTGGCGCGCGAGGCACGGCTCGTTCTGATCATCACCGGCAAGGGCAGCCGCGACGGCGGCGGCGTGCTGCGCCGGCAGGTGCCGCTGTGGCTCGCCCTGCCGGAGCTGCGGGCGCTGGTGATCGGCTTCGAGCCGGCGCACGCCGCGCATGGCGGCGACGGCGCGCTCTATGTCCGGCTGCGCCGCCTGCGCGGCTCGTCCTGAGGACGCGCAGGGCGCCCGCTTACAAGATGAACCGGCTCAGGTCGGCGTTCTTCGCCAGATCGCCGATGTGCTGCTGCACATAGGCGGCGTCGATCGTCACCTGGCTGCGGTCGAGGTCGGGCGCGCTGAACGACAGGTCGTCGAGCACCCGCTCCATCACCGTCTGCAAGCGCCGCGCGCCGATGTTCTCGACACTGGCATTGACCTGCACCGCGATGTCGGCGAGCGCGTCGATGGCGTCGTCGGTGAAGGTGAGATCGACGCCCTCGGTCTTCATCAGCGCGACATACTGCTTGATCAGCGAGGCTTCCGGCTCGGTCAGGATGCGGCGGAAGTCGTCGCGGCTCAGCGCCTTCAGCTCGACGCGGATCGGCAACCGGCCCTGCAGCTCCGGCAGCAGGTCCGACGGCTTGGAGATGTGGAACGCGCCCGAGGCGATGAACAGGATGTGGTCGGTCTTCACCGGACCGTGCTTGGTGTTGACCGTGGTGCCCTCGATCAGCGGCAGCAGATCGCGCTGCACGCCCTCGCGCGACACGTCGCCGCCGAGCCGGCCCTCGCGCGCGCAGATCTTGTCGATCTCGTCGAGGAACACGATGCCGTTCTGCTCGACCGCGCGCACCGCCTCCTGCACGAGCTGCTCGTTGTCGAGCAGCTTGTCGGATTCCTCGTTGACCAGGATCTCGTGGGAATCGCGCACGGTGACGCGCCGCGTCCGGCTGCGGCCGCCCATCTTGCCGAAGATGTCGCCGATCGAGATCGCGCCCATCTGCGCGCCGGGCATGCCGGGAATCTCGAACAGCGGCATGCCGCTCGCGGGGGCCTGCACCTCGATCTCGATCTCCTTGTCGTTGAGCTCGCCGGCGCGCAGCTTCCTTCGGAAGCTGTCGCGGGTGGCGGGACCGGCGCCGGGACCGACCAGCGCATCGACGACGCGCTCCTCCGCGGCCTGCTCGGCGCGGGCGCGCACGTCCTTGCGCTTTCTCTCCCGCGTCTGCGTGATGCCGATCTCGACCAGGTCGCGCACGATCTGCTCGACGTCGCGGCCGACATAGCCGACCTCGGTGAACTTGGTGGCCTCGACCTTGAGGAACGGCGCGCCGGCGAGCTTGGCGAGACGGCGGGAAATCTCGGTCTTGCCGACGCCGGTCGGCCCGATCATCAGGATATTCTTCGGCAGCACTTCCTCGCGCAGCCGGTCGTCGAGCTGCAGCCGCCGCCAGCGGTTGCGCAGCGCGATCGCCACCGCACGCTTGGCTTCGGACTGCCCGACGATGAAGCGGTCGAGCTCGGAAACGATTTCGCGGGGAGAAAAGTCGGTCACTCGGGTACTCGTTACGATGTTTTCAGTGTTTCGACGGTGACGTTGCGGTTGGTGTAGACGCAGATGTCGGCGGCGATGTCGAGCGACTTGCGCACGATGTCCTCGGCGCTGCGCTCGCTGTCGAGCAAAGCGCGCGCGGCGGCGAGCGCGTAGTTGCCGCCGGAGCCGATGCCGGCGACGCCGGCCTCCGGCTCCAGCACGTCGCCGGTGCCGGTCAGCACCAGCGACACCTTGGCGTCGGCGACGATCATCATCGCCTCCAGCCGCCGCAGATAGCGGTCGGTGCGCCAGTCCTTGGCGAGCTCGACCGCGGCGCGCATGAGCTGGCCCGGATACTGCTCGAGCTTGCTCTCCAGCCGCTCGAACAGTGTGAAGGCGTCGGCGGTGGCGCCGGCGAAGCCGCCGATCACGTCGCCCTTGCCGAGCTGGCGCACCTTGCGGGCATTGGCCTTGATGACGGTCTGGCCGACCGAGACCTGGCCGTCGCCGCCGATGGCGACGATGCCGCCCTTGCGGACGGTCAGGATGGTGGTGCCGTGCCAGACCGGAAATTCATTGGAAGACATAGCGAAATCCTCGTGCGGGTCCTGATCTAGGTATTCGTCCCGGCAAAGCAAAGGGCGCGTCGGGCGGTGGCGCGTCCGGGCAACCCCTGATAAAAGGCCCCCGCATTCACGAGAGCGGAAGGCTGCCATCATGGCTCGAAAAACCGCCCCGGCGGGACGCCGCGCCGTCAAGCGGTCGACGACGGCGCCGGCGCGCGGCCGCGCGCGGCGCGGCGCGGTCCGGCGCGTCACCCGCGAGACCGCCATCGAGGTCGCGGTCGATCTCGACGGCACCGGCAAATCCGCGGTCGCCACCGGGATCGGCTTCTTCGATCACATGCTCGATCTCCTGGCGCGGCACTCGCGCATCGACATCACCGTGCGCGCCAAGGGCGACCTGCACATCGACCATCACCACACCACCGAGGATGTCGGTATCGCGCTCGGCCAGGCGGTGAAGCAGGCGCTTGGCGACATGAAGGGCATCACCCGCTATGCCGACGTCCACATGCCGATGGACGAGACGCTGGCGCGCGTCGCGCTCGACATTTCCGGCCGGCCGGTGCTGGTGTTCAAGGCCGCGTTCGCGCGCGACAAGGTCGGCGCCTTCGACACCGAGCTGGTGCGCGAGTGGTTTCACGCTTTCGCGATGAATGCCGGCATCACGCTGCATGTCGAGGTTCTCTACGGCAGCAACGATCACCATATGGCGGAGGCCTGCTTCAAGGGCCTGGCGCGCGCGCTGCGGGCCGCGGTGGCGATCGATCCGCGCGCCCGCGGCGAGGTGCCCTCGACCAAGGGGTCGCTCGGCGCGTGACCGGCGCCGCGGCCCGGACCTGTTTTGGATGACGTTGAGCAACACGCTGGCGCGTAACTGACATGGCCGTCTACACCGTCCACGAGCCGCCGCCGAAGGCGGGCGCGACTGCGGTCGATCCGGACCGCATCGCGTTCGTGCGCGACCGTTTCGCATGGGGCGCGTTCCTGCTGACGCCGCTGTGGCTGATGGCGAAGCGGCTATGGCTCGCGCTGCTCGGCTATCTGATGCTGGTCGCGGCGGCCGGCGGGCTCCTCCATCTCGCCGGCGCCGGCGCGCCGGCCCGCGCCGCGGTGATGGTGCTGATCTCCTTCCTGGTCGGGCTCGAGGCCGCGACGCTGCAGCGCTGGACGCTGGCGCGGCGCAAATGGAAGCAGGTCGGCGTCGTCATCGCCGACGATCTGGAAGAAGCCGAGCGCCGCTTCTTCGCCGGCTGGATCGAGCGCCGCAAGGCACCGCCGGAAGCAGAGCCGGCGCCGCTCTATTCCGCGCCGGTGATCAATCCGCTGCGCTCCGAGCCGCCGCGTCCCGGACCGCCGTCGCATCCGGTCGGCCTGTTTCCGGAGCCGGGAGGCGGCCGGTGACCGTCGCCATCGTCGATTACGGCTCGGGCAACCTGCACTCGGCGGCCAAGGCGTTCGAGCGCGCCGCGCGCGACAGCGGCCGTGACGACCGCATCGTGGTGACGCGCGATCCCGCCGCGGTGGCGCGCGCCGACCGCGTCGTGCTGCCGGGGGTCGGCGCCTTCGCCGACTGCCGCGCCGGGCTCGATGCCATCCCCGGTATGATCGACGCGCTCGACGAGGCGGTGCGCGGCCGCGGCCGGCCGTTCTTCGGCATCTGCGTCGGCATGCAGCTGATGGCGGAGCGCGGCAACGAATACCGCGTCACGCCGGGGCTCGGCTGGATCGCCGGCACGGTCGACAAGATCGCGCCGGCCGATCCGACGCTGAAGATCCCGCATATGGGCTGGAATACGCTCGACCGCCTGCGGCCGCATCCGCTGCTCGACGGCATCGCCGAGGGGCTGCACGCCTATTTCGTGCATTCCTACGCGCTCAATCCGAGCGACCGCGCCGACCTGATCGCGCAGACCGACTACGGCGGGCCGCTCACCGCCATCGTCGGCCGCGACACCATGGTCGGAACGCAGTTTCATCCCGAGAAGAGTCAGCGCATGGGCCTCGCGCTGATCGCGAATTTCCTGAAGTGGACGCCGTGATCCTGTTTCCCGCGATCGACCTCAAGGACGGCCTCGCCGTGCGGCTCGAGCAGGGCGACATGGCGCGCGCCACCGTGTTCAACCGCGATCCCGCGGCGCAGGCCGCCGCGTTCGCGGCGCAGGGCTTCGATCATCTGCACGTCGTCGATCTCGACGGCGCCTTCGCCGGCAAGCCGGTCAATGCCGCGGCGGTCGAGCGCATCCTCGCCACCACCACGATGACGGTGCAGCTCGGCGGCGGCGTGCGCGACATGGCCACGGTCGAGGGCTGGCTCGGCAAGGGCGTCAGCCGCGTCATCATCGGCACCGCCGCGGTGCGCGATCCCGCCTTCGTCAAGGCGGCGTGCAAGGCGTTTCCCGGCCGCATCGTGGTCGGCATCGACGCGCGCGCCGGCATGGTCGCGGTGCAAGGCTGGGCGGAGAAGTCCGAGATCACCGCGTTCGAGCTCGCCGACCGCTTCAGCGACGCCGGCGTCGCCGCGATCGTCTATACCGACATCGACCGCGACGGCGTGCTCACCGGCATCAACTGGGAAGCCACTTACGAGCTTGCCGGCCACACCTCGATCCCGGTGATCGCCTCGGGCGGCCTGTCCGATGTCGCCGAGCTGCGCGCCGCGGCGCTGCGCGCGCATCCCAATGTCGAGGGCGTGATCTCCGGCCGCGCGCTCTATGACGGGCGGATCGACGCTGCCGAAGCGATCCGCGTGCTGGCCGCGCCGGCCGGCGGCCACCAGCGCAGGGCCTGATCATGTTCAAGGTCCGCGTCATTCCCTGCCTCGACGTCAAGGACGGCCGTGTCGTCAAGGGCGTCAACTTCGTCGATCTGCGTGACGCCGGCGATCCGGTCGAGGCGGCGATCGCCTATGACGCCGCCGGCGCCGACGAATTGACCTTCCTCGACATCACCGCGAGCCACGAGAACCGCGACACCATCTTCGACGTGGTGCAGCGCACCGCCGAAGCCTGCTTCATGCCGCTCACCGTCGGCGGCGGCGTGCGCACGGTCGAGGACATCCGCAAGCTGCTCGCCTGCGGCGCCGACAAGGTGTCGATCAACACCGCGGCGGTGAGCCGCCGCGACTTCGTCCGCGAGGCGGCGGAGAAGTTCGGCGACCAGTGCATCGTGGTCGCGATCGACGCCAAGAAAGTGTCGCCGCCGGACGCGCCGCCCCGCTGGGAGATCTTCACCCATGGCGGCCGCAAGCCGACCGGGCTCGACGCGGTCGCCTATGCGCGCGAGGTCGCCGCGCTCGGCGCCGGCGAGATCCTGCTCACCTCGATGGACCGCGACGGCACCAGGTCCGGCTATGACATCGCGCTCACCCGCGCGGTCGCCGACGCGGTGCCGGTGCCGGTGATCGCCTCCGGCGGCGTCGGCACGCTTGAGCACCTAGTGGAAGGCATCCGCGACGGCCACGCCACCGCGGTGCTGGCCGCCTCGATCTTCCATTTCGGCCAGCATTCGGTGCGCGAGGCCAAGGACTATATGGCGAGGGCCGGGCTGCCGATGCGGCTCGATCCGTGACGGCGCGTCATGACGGCGTGCGGCGAACCTGATATGAGGAGCCGATGAGCTTCACCCTGCACGATCTCGAACGCCGCGTCCGCGAGCGCACCCACGCCAGCGGCGAGACCTCCTATACGCGCAGCCTGCTCGACAAGGGCATCGCGCATTGCGCCAAGAAGCTCAACGAGGAGGCGTTCGAGACCGCGCTCGCCGCGCTTCAGGAGGATCGCAGCCGCGTTGCCGCCGAAGCCGCCGACCTGCTGTACCATCTGCTGGTGGTGCTGGAAGGCCGCGGCGTCACGCTGGCCGATGTGGAGGCGGTGCTGGAGCAACGCACCGCGCAGTCCGGCCTGCAGGAGAAGGCCGCGCGCCGCTAGCGCCGGCTGTTGCCGATGGACCAGCCCAGCGAGCACATCCTGTCGCCGTACCGCACGTTCTCGCGCGCGGAATGGGCGGCGCTGCGTGCCGACACGCCGATGACGCTGACCAGCGAAGAGGTGGCGCGGCTGCGCTCGCTGCACGACCGGCTCGACATGCAGGAAGTCGAGGACATCTACCTGCCGCTGTCGCGGCTGCTGTCGATGTATGTCGAGGCGACGCAGCAGCTGTTCCGCGCGCAGCAGAGCTTCCTCAAGACGCTCGACAGCAAGATGCCGTTCATTATCGGCGTCGCCGGCTCGGTCGCGGTCGGCAAGTCGACCACCGCGCGCGTGCTGCAGGCGCTCCTGGCGCGCTGGCCCAACATGCCGAAGGTCGATCTGGTGACGACCGACGGCTTCCTCTATCCGAACGCCGTGCTCGAGCGCGAGCACCTGATGGAGAAGAAAGGCTTCCCGGAAAGCTACGACCTGCCCGCGCTTCTGAAATTCCTCACCGACGTCAAGGCCGGCCGGCGACCGGCGCGCGCGCCGATCTATTCGCATCTGATCTACGACGTGATGCCGAACCAGTGGATCGAGATCGACCGACCCGACATCCTGATCGTCGAGGGCCTCAACGTGCTGCAGACCGGCCGGCTGCCGAAGGACGGCAAGGCGATCCCGTTCGTCTCGGATTTCTTCGACTTCTCGGTCTACATGGATGCCGACGACGAGGTGCTGCGCGACTGGTATGTCGACCGCTTCCTGACACTGCGCAGCACCGCGTTCCGCGATCCGAAGTCCTACTTCCACCGCTATTCCAACCTGTCCGACGAGGAGGCGGTTGCGACCGCGACCTCGATCTGGACGCGCATCAACCTCGTCAACCTGCACGAGAACATCCTGCCGACGCGCCAGCGCGCCGACCTGATCCTGAAGAAGCAGGCGAGCCATCAGGTGCAGGACGTCGCGCTGCGACGGCTGTGAGTTTGAAGACCGGTTGAGCCTTACGCGGCGTGGCGCTCGCCGTCCGGTCCGAAATGCTGGACGTAGCGCTGGCTCAGCGCCGACACCGGCAGCATGATCAGCACGTCGGTGGTGCCGAACTGGTGATCGACCACGGCGCCGTCGCCGATATAGGCGCCGAGCCGCAGATAACCCTTGATCAGCGGCGGCAGCGCGCGCAGCGCGGCCTTGGGATCGATCGTCTGCTTCGACAGCATGTTCATGTCGACATAGCGCTGCGGCAGCGCGCTCGCGCGCCATTCCTCCGGCGCGCGCGCATAATGGTGCAGGAACGACAGCGGCAGCGCGAGCTTGCTCGGGTCGGTGCCTTCGAGGCTGGCGCAGCCGAACATCACGTCGAGCCGGCTCATGCGCACATAGGTCCAGATGCCGTGCCACAACAGCTCGACCGTGCGCTTGTTGCGGTAGGGCGCGAGCACGCAGGAGCGGCCGAGCTCGAGGAAATTCAGGTTGGGGTGCCGCACCAGCAGCGCGCCGATATCGAACTCGCTCGCGGTGTAGAAGCCGCCGAAATCATCGGCGACCTGCTGACGCAGCAGCCGGTAGGTGCCGACCACCGCCGGTGTCCCCGAGGCCCGCGCGCCGTCGCCGTGGTCGAGCACCAGCAGGTGGTCGCAGATGGCGTCGAAGGCATCGACGTCGCGCCGCGCCAGCAGCCGCGCCGGATCGGGAATCGCGGTGCCTTCCTTGTAGAACACGCGGTAGCGCAGCTTCTGCGCCTGCCGCACCTCGGCCGCGCTGCGCGCCAGCCGCACTTCGAGCGGGCCGATGCGGCCCAGACTCTGGCCGCGGCGCAGCGCGCGCGCGGCGCCGGTCTGAAGACCGCCGTAAGCCTGCAGCGTGGGCAGCAGGCCGGGATGCCGCGGCGCGGAGAGCGGTTGGTGATCTGACATCAAGCGGCGTCCTGTCCCCCGGCAGGTGGTGGGCTATTTCGGTGATTCGGCGTCGGTCCGGACGCCACCATGGTCCGGACAACGGTTGATGACAATGTGGGCCGGCCATCCCCGGCCGGCAAGCCGCCTTGGCACCAGTCTTTAGAATGCAGGTCACCCGGGGGCAATCGCCGGCACGGCGCTTCGCAGTCTAGGCGGCAAGCGTGGCAGCGTTGCGGCGCAGGCCGGCGATGGTCTCGGCCAGGCGATCGCGGTCGAGCGGCTTGACCAGGAAGCCGTCCATCCCGGCCGCGCGGCAGGCGTCGCGGTCCTCGTCGTAGGCGTTGGCCGTGAGCGCCACGATCGGGGTGCGGGCGGCGCCGGCCGGCTCAGCGCCCTCGGCGGCGCGGATGCGGCGTGTCGCGGCGAGGCCGTCGAGCGCCGGCATGTGCAGGTCCATCAGCACCAGGTCGAACGGGTGGCCGGCCTCGCGCGCCGCCTGCCACGCCGATACCGCGGCCTCGCCGTCGCCGACCATGGTCGGCGCGTGGCCCATCCGTGTCAGCAATGTGCGCGCCAGCAGCGCGTTGATCGGGTTGTCCTCGGCCACCAGGATCGACAGGCCGGACGCCGGCGGCGGCGCCGCGCCGTCGTCGCCGGTCTCGACCGCGGGCTCGAACGCCGCGCCGGGCCGCAGCCGCGCCGCCAGCGAGGCGGCGCGCACCGGCTTCACCAGATAGCCGTCGAAGCCGGCCTGGCGCAGTCCGGCGATGGCGTCGCGCTCGCCGGGCGCCAGCAGCGCGATGCGGCGCGCCGCCGTCGCCGCCGCAGTGCCGGCGAGCGCCGGGGTCAGCGCCGGCTCGGCGATCACCACGTCCCAGTGCTGCTGCGCGAGCCTGGCCGCGGCGTCCTCGGTCACCACGCAGCATTGCGCGCCCCAGCGCGTCAGCCGGTGCGCGAGCAGCGAGGATTCGATCGTGCCCCTGGCGGCGATCAGCACCGTGGTGCCGGCGAGATCGGGCGGCGTCGGCGTTGCCGCGGCGTCGTCCGTGCCATCGGCCGGCGGCAGCGGCACCGTGACGGTGAAGATCGCGCCGGCGCCGGGCGCGCTGTCGATCGCGATCTCGCCCGCCATCGCCGCGACGATGCGCCGGGTGATGGCGAGGCCGAGCCCGGTGCCGCCGAACCGCCGCGCCACGCCGCCGTCCGCCTGCTCGAATTCCTCGAACACGCGCGCCTGGTCCTGCGGCGACAAGCCGATGCCGGTATCGCGCACCATGATCGTGACCGCGTGTGGATGCGCGCCGCCGCGCTGGTCCGGCGCGATCGTCACCGCGACGCCGCCGCGCTCGGTGAACTTGATGGCGTTGCCGGCAAGATTGAGCAGCACCTGGCGCAGCCGCGCCGGATCGCCGGTCACGCGCGGCGGCAGCCGGTCGTCGACGAAGGAGGCGATCTCGATGCCTTTGGCATGCGCGCGCGGCGCCAGGAGCTCGACGACATCCTCGGTGAGCGCGGTCAGCGACAGCGGCTTTGCTTCGAGATCGAGCCGGCCGGCTTCGATCCGCGAGAAGTCGAGAATCTCCTCGATCAGCGACAGCAAGGTCTCGCCCGAGGTCTTGGCCGCGGTGGCGTAAGTGCGCTGCTCCGGCGTCAGCTTGCTGTCGAGCAACAACTCGGTCATGCCGAGGATGCCGTTGAGCGGCGTGCGGATCTCGTGCGACACCATCGCCAGGAAGCGCGACTTGGCGCGGTTGGCGCTCTCGGCGACATCCCGCGCGCCGGCGAGCGCGCGCTCGGCCTCGACACGGTCGGTGACGTCGCGGCCGATGCCCTGCGTCTCGGCGCCGTGGTCGGTGCGCACCGTGCTTTCGCGCCAAGCGATCCAGCGCGCGCCGTCCGCGCCCGCGATCTTCTGGTCGTAGAGGCGGGTGCCGTCGGGCAGCACCGAGACCGCGCCCTGCTCCAGCACGGTGAGCGCCTCGCCCTGCGCCGCGGCGCGGTACGCATCGTTGGCATAGGTGACGCGGCCTTCGGCGTCGCGGCGCACGATCATGTCGCCGAGGCCCTGGATCAGGGCGAGCGCGCGCTCCTGCGCCTCGCGCAGCTCCCAATTGCGATCGGACAACTCCTCGAGCCGCCGCCGCAGCGCGCGGCGGCGTACCGACAGCACGGCGATGACGATGCAGGCCACCACCAGCAGCGCGGCGGTGCCGATCGCGTAAGCGTGCGGATCGTAGCGCGCATCGCTGGCGCGGATGCCGGAGAGGAAGCCGATCGCCGCCGAGGCTGCGGCCAGCGTCAACATCGCGGCGCGCCCGAACAGCGCAGAGCGGCCCAGCAAGGGGCCAAGCATGGCGTCGAGCCGGCGCGCCCAGTTCCTCGCAACACCCATCACGCTCTCCGCGGCCCGCAACTGGCGCTTCCGCCCGCAATTTGCCGTCCGCAGGGTTGCGATTTCCTTCCGGCCGCGACGCCGGCGCGGTCATGGTGAATGATGAGTTAAGCCCGCGCGCGCGGCTCAGGCGGCCCGACGCAGCGCGTCGGCACGGGCGCGGTAGGACAGCGCCTCGGCGAGGTGCACGCGCTTGACCGTGTCGGCGCCGTCGAGATCGGCGAGCGTGCGCGCCACCCGCAGCACGCGATGATAGCCGCGCGCGGAGAGCTGCATCGCCTCCGCGGCCTCGCGCAGCAGCGCAAGGCCGGCCTTGTCGGCGCGCGCGATCTCCTCCAGCACCGGACCTTGCGCCTGCGCATTGACGCGCACCCCGGGGAGCCCGAGCGCGTCGTAGCGTTCGGCCTGGATGGCGCGGGCGCGCGCCACGCGCGCCGCGACCTCGCGGCTGCCTTCCGCTGGCGGCGGCAGCAGGAGGTCGGCGGCGGTGACCGCGGGCACCTCGACATGCAGGTCGATGCGGTCGAGCAGCGGACCCGACAGCCGCGCCTGGTAGTCGGCGGCGCAGCGCGCATTGGGGCCGCGCTTGCAGGCATAGCCGGGATCGCCGGCATGGCCGCAGCGGCACGGATTCATCGCCGCCACCAGCATGAAGCGCGCCGGATAGGTGACGCGGTGATTGGCGCGCGCGATTGCGACCGTGCCGCTCTCTAGCGGCTGGCGCAGCGAATCGAGCACCTGCGGCGCGAACTCTGGAAACTCGTCGAGGAACAGCACGCCGTGATGCGCGAGCGACACCTCGCCCGGCCGCGCCCGCAATCCGCCGCCGACCAGCGCCGGCATCGAGGCGGAATGATGCGGCGCGCGGAACGGCCGTCGGTTGGTGAGCGCGCCGTCCTCGAGCAGGCCGGCGACCGAGGCGATCATCGACACGTCGAGCAGCTCGGCCGGCGACAGCGGCGGCAGGATCGAGGGCAGCCGCGCCGCCAGCATCGACTTGCCGGCGCCGGGTGGCCCCGACATCAGGAGATTGTGGCCGCCGGCGGCCGCGACCTCGAGCGCCCGCTTGGCGCTCTCCTGGCCCTTGATGTCGGCGAGGTCGAGCGGAACGCCGTCGTCGGCGCGGATCCGCGGCTGCGGCCGCGACAGGAGCTGCGTGCCCTTGAAGTGGTTGGCGAGCTGGATCAGCGATGAGGCGGCGACGATTGCGATCTCCGGGCTGGCCCAGGCCGCCTCGGCGCCGCAGGCCGCGGGGCAGATCAGCCCGTCGCCGCGGGCATTGGCGCCGATTGCGGCCGGCAGCACGCCGGCAACCGGCGCGATCGAGCCGTCGAGGCCGAGCTCGCCCAGCACCGTGAAGCCCGCGAGTGCGTCGGGCGGAATCGCGCCGATCGCGGCCATCAAGCCGAGCGCGATCGGCAGGTCGTAATGGCTGCCTTCCTTGGGCAGGTCGGCGGGCGCGAGATTGACGGTGATGCGGCGCGCCGGCAAAGCGAGCCCGGAGGCGATCAGCGCCGCGCGCACCCGCTCGCGGGCTTCGCTCACCGCCTTGTCGGGCAGGCCGACGATGGTGAAGGCCGGCAGCCCCGGCGCGACCTGGACCTGGACATCGACGGCGCGCGCCTCGATGCCCTCGAACGCCACGGTGGATACGCGCTGGACCATGCCCCCGCCCCCGGTCGGTTCGGGAAGCCTAGAGGAGGATCAGAACCGGCGCAAGAACATTTGGGGAACAAAGGGCAGGCGGCGGCGCGACCGGGCCGGGTCAGGCCGCGCGCTTGCGCTCGATCACGTCCCAGATCATCGCCGCGATGTCGGGCCCGCCGAGATTCTTGATGGCGCGGATGCCGGTCGGCGAGGTGACGTTGATCTCGGTGAGGTAGTCGCCGATCACGTCGATGCCGACGAAGATGAGCCCGCGCTCGCGCAGAGCGGGGCCGATGCGCTCGCAGATCTCGCGCTCGCGCGGCGTCAGGTCGGCCTGCCTGGCGGCACCGCCGCGCACCAGGTTGGAGCGCAGGTCGTCGGCCGCGGGCACGCGGTTGACCGCGCCGGCGAACACGCCGTCGACCAGGATGATGCGCTTGTCGCCGTCGCGCACCGCGGGCAGGAATTTCTGCACCACCCAGGGCTCGCGGAAGGTGACCGCGAACAGGTCGTAGAGCGAGCCGAAATTGAGGTCCTCGGCGGTGAGGCGGAACACCGCCTCGCCGCCCTTGCCGTAGAGCGGCTTCATCACGATGTCGCCGTGCTCCTTGCGGAACGCCTTGATCTCGGCGAGGTCGCGCGTCACCACCGTCGGCGGCATCAGCTCAGGAAACTGCATCACGAAGACTTTTTCCGGCGCGTTGCGCACCTGCTCCGGATCGTTGACCACCAATGTGCGCGGATGCACGCGCTCCAGCATGTGCGTGGTCGAGATGTAGGAGAGGTCGAACGGCGGGTCCTGCCGCAGCAGGATGACATCGAACTCCTTCGCCTCGATGCGCCGCGGCTCGCCGAGCGTCGCGTGCTCACCTTGCACGTCCTTCACCGTCAGGCGCTGCGCGGTGACGAAGACGCGATCGCCGGCGAGCGCCATGCGGTCCGGCGTGTAGTAGGACAGCGCGTGGCCGCGGCGCTGCGCCTCGAGCAGCAGCGCAAAGGTGGAATCGCCCGCGATCTTAATGCGCTCGATCGGGTCCATCTGCACGGCAACGTTGAGGGTCATGGCGGCGTCCAAGCTTTAGAAAGGGACTTTTGCTCTACGCGATCCATCGCGCCGTGACCATTGCTGCTTAAGCATCGGCGTCGAACGCCGCCGGAATGTGCCGCGGCATCTGCCCGGGCGCGACCAGCACGGCGTCGAAGCGGATGTCGGTGAAGGCGATGCCGTCATGGCGCGCCAGCCATGCCTCCGCCGCCGCGGCGATGCGCCGCCGCTGCGTCACGGTGACGGCCTCGGCGGCCGCATCGAGCGTGGCGCGGGCCTTGACCTCGACGAACACCAGCGTGTGCCGGCGCCGCGCCACGATGTCGATCTCGCCGGCCGGGCTGCGCCAGCGCCGCGACAGGATGCGGTAGCCCTTGGCGATCAGCACCGCGGCGGCGCGGCTCTCCGCGGACAGGCCGGTGCGGAAGGCGGCGACGCGCTCCGGCTTGGGTGCAGGCTTGAGCGCAGGTTTGGGCGCGGCTTGTGGCATGGCGGGCGCCGGCTCGCCGGCGCCGATCATGCCCGGCTGCACGGTCGGGCGTGGAATGTCTCCCGGCTTACGGCGCATCGCCGTCGCCGGGCTGCGCCAGCGCCAGCGCGCGCTGATAGACGTCGCGGCGCGGCAGGCCGGTCGCGGCCGCGACCTCGCCGACCGCGTCCTTTACCGAGACGCGCGCCAGCGCACGGCGCAGCAAGGCGTCGATGTCGGCGGCGCTGTCTTCGTCGTCCTGCGGCGGTGGTGCGATGACGATGACGAACTCGCCGCGGTTCTCGGCGCCGGCGGCGTAGTCGCGCGCCAGCGTCGTGAGATCGGCCCGGCGCACCTCCTCGTGCAGCTTGGTCAGTTCGCGGCACACTGCGGCGGGCCGCGGGCCGAGCGCGGCGGCGAGGTCGACAAGCGCCGCGGCGATGCGCGGCCCGGTCTCGAACAGGACGAGGGTTGCCGGGATGCGCCCGAGCGCGGCGGCGCGCTTCTGCCGCGCCGCGCTTTTCGGCGGCAGGAAGCCCTCGAAGAAGAACCGGTCGGTCGGCAGCGCGGCGACGCCGAGTGCGGCGAGCACCGCCGAGGCGCCGGGCACCGCGGTGACGGCGTGGCCGGCCTCGCAGGCGGCGCGCACAAGCTTGTAGCCGGGATCGGAGACGAGCGGCGTGCCGGCGTCCGACACCAGCGCCACCGCGGCGCCGGCGGCAAGCCGGGCGAGGATCGCGGGCCGCGCCTGGGCCGCATTGTGCTCGTGATACAGCGTCAGCCTGGTCGCGATGCCGTAGTGCTCGGTGAGCTTGCGGGTGACGCGGCTGTCCTCGCAGGCGATCAGGTCGGCGGCGGCCAGCGTCTCCAGTGCGCGCAGCGTGATGTCGCGCAGATTGCCGATCGGCGTCGCCACCAGATAGAGTCCGCCCGCCAGCGCCGGCGCGGTCACGCTTTGCCCGGCGATCCGGTAGGTGCGGGGGCTGTCGGACGGGGCGGCGGTCATGGCCGCATCCTAGACGCCGGCGCCGCGCCCGTCAGGCCCACATCGGGGTCGCCGGGTTATGTGGCTCAGGCATTTATCGTTTTTCAGCGATCGGCGTTTGCTGTAAACCGGTGGCATGAAACCGAGGGCATGCCGGCCGGGGCCGGCGGGGGGCAGCATGCCGGAACCGCGAGGCGCAGCGACAGGACGGAGGGCCATCGGCCGGCGCGCGGCGCTGGCCGTGCTGGCGTCGCTCGTGGTCGCCGGCTGCGGCTCGATCGGCCGCAACAGCCCTGGCGAGGCGATCGACAATCCGCTGTTGCCGCAGCAGCAGTCCACCGTGCCGCCGCCCGGCACGCTGATCGGCAGCGGCGCGATCAAGGTCGGGCTGATCCTGCCGCTGTCGGCGCCGGGTAATGCCGGCGGCGTGGCGATGTCGATGAAGAACGCCGCCGAGATGGCGCTGCTCGAATTCAACAATCCGAACATCCAGCTCCTGCTCAAGGACGACGGCGGCTCGCCGCAGGGCGCGCAGCAGGCGGCGCAGCAGGCCGCCGACGAGGGCGCCGAGCTGATCATCGGCCCGCTGTTCGCGCAGGCAGTGTCCGCGACCGCCCAGGTCGCGCGCAGCCGCAACATCCCGGTGATCGGCTTCTCCACCGATGCCAGCGTCGCGGCGCGCGGCGTCTATCTGCTGAGCTTCCTGCCCGAGAGCGACGTCAACCGCATCGTCGATTACGCGGTGTCGCAGGGCAAGCGCTCGTTCGCTGCGCTGATCCCGGACAATGCCTATGGCGGCGTCGCCGAGGCCGCATTCCAGCAGGCGGTGGCGCGCCGCGGCGGCCGCGTGGTCGCGCTGGAGCGCTATCCGGCCGATGCCGCGCGCATGACGGAGGCGGCGCGTCGCGTCGCGCAGGGGGCGGCGCGCGCCGACGCGATCTTCATCCCGGACGGGGCCGACGGCGCGCCGCAGGTCGTCAATGCGCTGCTGGCGAGCGGCGTCGATACCCGCCGCGTGCAGCTCCTCGGCACCGGGCTGTGGGACGACCAGCGCATCTTCGCCACTGCCGCGTTCTCGGGCGGCTGGTTCGCCGCGCCGGACGGCGCCGGCTTCCGCAATTTCGCCGGCCGCTACCGCACGCGCTACGGCCAGGAGCCGGCGCGCACCGCGACGCTCGCCTATGACGCCGTGGCGCTGGTCGCGGCGCTGGTGAAGACGCAGGGGGCGCAGCGCTTCTCCGAACAGGTGCTCACCAATCCGTCGGGCTTCGCCGGCATCGACGGCGTGTTCCGCTTCCGCACCGACGGCACCAACGAACGCGGCCTCGCGGTGCTGCGGGTGACGCCGTCCGGCGCGCAGACCATCGCCGCGCCGCCGCGCAGCTTCGGGTCGGGGACCTGACGGCAGCATCGCGCGTTGTTTTGTGGTAGATTGATTACGCCATGACGCAAAAGAAACGAGCGATCTCCGGATCGCCGCGCGGAAAATCCGGCTTCATCGTTGGCCGCGCACGCTTTGCCAAGATCAGCGCGGTCGAGGGCATCGTGCTGACGCGGCAGATGGCGGCGCGGGCCGAACGATTTGAAGAATTGAATATCCCCGACGAGGAACGCCGCCGCAGGATCATCCAGGCACATCGCAAACACTGACGATGTATGCCGCCGAGCAGGACCCGACTGCTATCCCGGCACCACGGTACTTCACAACCGCCTCAACCTGACAACGCAAGCTGAGCTCGACGCCTTCGAAGCGGAAATCACCGCCCAGCGGGCCGCGGAGCCGCTGCCGATCGGCGCCTTCGACCCTGCCCATTATCGCGCCATCCATCGAGATTTGTTCCAGGATGTCTATGATTGGGCAGGACAATATCGGCGAGTACGGATCGCCAAGGGCGGCAACTGGTTCTGCTATCCGGAAAATATCGATGCCGCCATGCAGGCGCTGTTCTCGGACCTGCAACAGCGCTCCCTGTTTGCCGGTCTTGCCGCGGACGCTTTCGCGTCGCAGGCTGCGCATTTTCTCGCCGAGCTCAATGCCATTCATCCCTTTCGCGAGGGCAATGGACGCACCCAGCTTTCGTTTCTGCTGCTGGTGGCGGAGAACGCCAGTCACCCCTTGGATCTGCAACGGCTCGACCCTGACGCGATGCTGGGCGCCATTATCACCAGCTTTGGCGGTGATGAGCGCCGGCTGATGCATGTGATCCGAAGCTTGATTGCCTGAGATCGAACGCCGCCGACGTGCTTACGCCGCGAGATCGGCGACCACGGCGTCGAGTACCGGGAAGCCGGCATTGGTGACGCGCAGCCAGCCGCTCGCGGTGGTCTCGACCGCGCCCTGCGCGCGCAGCGAGGCGACGCGGCGCGGATCGAGCGGCCGTCCCGCCAGCATCTGGTAGCGCAGCGGGTCGATGCCTTCCTTGAGCCGCAGTCCCATCAGCAGCAATTCGTCGGCCTGCTCGGCATCGCTGAGCCGGTCGTTGACGATCATGCCGTGGCCGAGCGCCTCGACCCGCATCAACCAGGCTTCCGGCCGCTTCTCGGTCGCGGTGGCGTAGCGCCGCGTGCCGACCTGCAGCCGGCCATGCGCGCCGGGACCGATGCCGGCGTAGTCGTGGGTGCGCCAGTAGATCAGGTTGTGCCGCGATTCCGCGCCGGGACGCGCATGGTTGGAGACCTCGTAGGCCGGCAGCCCGGCGGCCTCGCAGATCTCCTGCGTGACGTCATAGAGCGCGCGCGCGGTGTCCTCGTCCGGCGTCGTCAGCTTGCCGGCGGCATGGAGGCCGGCGAACGGCGTGCCAGGCTCGATCGTGAGCTGATAGAGCGACAGATGCTCGGCCGCTTCCGCGATGGCGCGCTTGAGCTCGGACGCCCATTCCGTCGGCGTCTGCCGCGGCCGCGCATAGATCAGGTCGAACGAGTAGCGATCGAAGATCGCGCGCGCGACCGCGACCGCGTCGAGCGCCTCGCGCGCCGAATGCAGCCGGCCCAATTCCTTCAGCGCCGCATCGTCGAGCGCCTGCACGCCGAGCGAGACGCGGTTGACGCCGGCTGCGCGATAGCCGCGAAACCGCGTCGCCTCGACGCTGGTCGGATTGGCTTCGAGCGTGATTTCGGCGTCGTCTGCAACGGTCCAGTGCCTGGCGACGGCGTCGAGAATCCCGCCGACCGTGTCCGGCTGCATCAGCGACGGCGTGCCGCCGCCGAAGAAGATCGACGACACGGTGCGGCCGGGCACGCGCGCCGCGGTGGCGGCGATCTCGGCGGCGAAGGCGCGGACATAGCGCGGCTGGTCGATGCCGCCGTGGCGGACATGGCTGTTGAAGTCGCAATACGGGCACTTCGACAGGCAGAACGGCCAGTGGATGTAGACGCCGAAAGCGCGGTCGGAAGCGGCGGGCGCGGTCATGGTTAACCATATTGCAGTTTCGCTCGTCCCCGTCACGCGAAAAGCGTCGTGCGAGCCCGGAATCTGCCCGCGCTATCAACAAGATAGCGCCTCTCTTCTGAGACAAAACAAGCTAAAACTGGAGCGACTTGGCGGCCGCTGCGGGCGTCAGCCAGGTCGCGCTTGCGGCGCGAGGCAGGCCTGCGCCAGCAGCACGAAGGCGCGGGCGCGGTGCGACAGTCCTTTGCCTTTGGGCGGCAGACCGTGCTTCTCCTGCGCGTCCATCTCGCCGAACGTCTGCTCGAAGCCGTCCGGCTTGAACATCGGATCGTAGCCGAAGCCCTTGGTGCCGCGCGGCGGCCAGACCAGCGTGCCGTCGACGCGCGCCTCGAATTCCTCGACATGGCCGTCGGGCCAGGCGAGGCACAGCGCCGCGACGAAATGGGCGCGGCGCTGGTCAGGGGCCTTGGCGCCGGCCTTCATCAGCGCGGTCTGCACCTTGTTCATCGCCAGCCGGAAATCCTTGTCCGGCCCGCCCCAGCGCGCCGAATAGATGCCGGGGGCGCCGCCGAGCGCATCGACCGCGAGGCCGGAATCATCGGCGAAGGCGGGAAGGCCGGCGGCCTTTGCCGCAGCCAGCGCCTTGATGCGGGCATTGGCGGCGAAGGTCTTGCCGGTCTCCTCGGGCTCGGCGAGCTGAAGCTCGCCGGCTGCGACCGCGGCGATGCCGTAGGGCGCCAGCAGGTCGCGCATCTCGGCGAGCTTGCCGGGATTGTGCGTCGCGATCACGACGCGACCTTCGAGGCGGCGGCGCGCGCTCACATCACCGCCATTTTCTGCAGGCCGACGAGCTTGCCGACGCCCTTGCGCGCCAGCGCCAGAAGCGCCAGCAGCTGGTCCTCGCCGAACGGCTCCTTCTCGGCGGTGCCCTGCACCTCGACGATCTTGCCGGCGCCGGTCAGGACGAAATTGGCGTCGGTCTCGGCTTCCGAATCCTCGGCATAGTCGAGATCGAGCACCGGCGTGCCCTGATGGATGCCGCACGACACCGCGGCGACATGGTCGCGCAGCACCTCGCCGGTGATCATGCCGCGCGCCTTCATCCAGGCGAGGCAGTCGGCGAGCGCGACCCAGGCGCCGGTGATCGCCGCGGTGCGGGTGCCGCCGTCGGCCTGGATCACGTCACAGTCGAGCGTGATCTGCCGCTCGCCGAGCGCCACGAGATCGACCACCGCGCGCAGCGAGCGGCCGATCAGGCGCTGGATCTCGACGGTGCGGCCGGCCTGCTTGCCGGCCGAGGCTTCGCGGCGCGTGCGCGTCGTGGTGGCGCGTGGCAGCATGCCGTATTCGGCGGTGATCCAGCCGCGGCCCTGGCCCTTGAGCCAGGGCGGCAGCCGCTCCTCCAGCGAGGCGGCGACCAGCACATGGGTGTCGCCGAACTTCACCAGGCAGGAGCCCTCGGCATATTTGACCGCGCCGCGCTCGAGCGTCACGGCGCGCAGTTCGTCGGGGGCTCGGCGGCTCGGCCGCATGGTGGGGTTCTCCTTCGCGATGGAATGTCAGCCCTGCTTGTACGGGCGGGGTCTGGCAGCGACAAGGGTGTGCCGCGCCGCGATGATGCCGGCGACATCGCACCGCTTGTCTCGGACGCGCCGGATGGTCACATTCTCAGCCCCGGCGAAGGAGTGACGGAGGAGGAAGACCCCCTTGAATTCGCGCGACGTTCCGATCGGTTCCAACCCCAGCAGCCTCGCGGCGCTGAACGAGCGCTCGCGCGAGATCTTCCGCCAGATCGTGGAGAGCTATCTCGCGACCGGCGAGCCGCTCGGCTCGCGCAATCTCGCGCGCATCCTGCCGATGACGCTGTCGCCGGCCTCGGTGCGCAACGTGATGTCGGACCTCGAACATCTCGGTCTGATCTATGCGCCGCACACCTCTGCAGGCCGGCTGCCGACCGAGTTCGGCCTGCGCTTCTTCGTCGATGCGTTGATGCAGATCGGCGAGATGAGCGAGGCCGACCGCCAGTCGATCGAGGCCAAGGTCGCCGCCGCCGGCGCCGCCAAGTCGCCGGAAGCGCTGCTGACCGAGACTTCGCAGATGCTGTCCGGCCTGACCCGCACCGCCGGCGTGGTGCTGACCACCAAGTCGAACCTGCGGCTCAAGCAGGTCGAGTTCGTACGGCTCGAGCCGGAGCGCGCGCTCGCCGTGCTGGTCGCCGAGGACGGCCAGGTCGAGAACCGCATCGTGCAGGTTCCGCGCGATCTGCCGACCTCGGCGCTGACCGAGGCGTCGAACTTCCTCAATGCGCGGGTGCGCGGCAGCACGCTGTCCGAGCTGCGCGGCGAGATGGAGCGCGCGCTCGCGGCCGGCACCGCCGAGCTCGACCAGCTCACCCAGAAGGTGATCGCGGCCGGGCTCGCGAGCTGGTCCGGCGGCCCCAATGACGACCGCAAGCTGATCGTCAGCGGCCAGTCGCACCTGCTCGAGGACCTGCACGCGCTCGAAGACCTCGAGCGCATCCGCATCCTGTTCGAGGAGCTGGAGACGCGGCGCGGCGTGGTCGACCTGCTCGGCCGCGCCGAGAGCGGCGAGGGCGTGCGTATCTTCATCGGCTCGGAGAACAAGCTGTTCTCGATGTCGGGGTCTTCGACCATCGTCACGCCCTACCGCGACGCCGGCGGCCGCATCGTCGGCGTGCTCGGCGTGATCGGGCCGACGCGGCTCAACTATGCGCGCGTGGTGCCGATGGTGGACTACACTGCCAAGCTGGTCAGCCGCATGCTCGGGACCTGAGCCAGGCCGCCGCGCTCGCTTGATTTTTGCGCTCTGAACCCTGATATCCCGGCCGTCAGCCAGCAGCACGGACGAGGACGATGACGGACGATACAGCCGCCAAGGATACTGCCGCGACGCCAGCCGCCGAGCCGCAGGGCAGGCCGCAGGCCCAGCCCGCGGCGGAACCGGAGATGGTGCCGGCCGAGCAGGTCAAGGCCGCGCTCGACGCCGCAGCCGACTTCAAGGACCGGATGCTGCGCGCGCTCGCGGACATGGAGAACCTGCGCAAGCGCACCGAGCGCGACGTTGCCGAGGCGCGGCAATACGGCATCGCCGGCTTCGCCCGCGACGTGCTGCAGGTCGCCGACAACATGCATCGCGCGCTCGACCATATCGGCGCCGAGCTGCGCGGCAGCGCCGATGCCAAGGTCGCGGCGCTGGTCGAAGGCGTCGATCTGATCGAGCGCGAATTGATGAAGGTGCTGGAGAAGCACGGCGTCAAGATTTTCTCGCCGCTCGGCGAGAAGTTCGATCCCAATCTGCATCAGGCGATGTACGAGATGCCGGGCTCCGGCTATCCGAACGGCAGCGTCGCGCAGGTGATTCAGGCTGGCTACATGATCGGCGACCGCGTGCTGCGTCCGGCCATGGTCGCGATCGCGAAGGGCGAGCCGAAGAGCGAGGCCGGCGCATCCGCGGCCCCGGACAAATCCAAAGGCTCTGCCGAAGGCGCCTCCTGAAGGGTTAAAGCAATTCCAGGAAAAGTGCGAAGCGGTTTTCCGTCCGGAATTGCGTAGAAAAACAAGCTAGATCGTTTCACTGTTTCCATGAAACGGTGAAACGATCTAGCGCGGCTCGATCCCGTCGCGGATCGCGCGGAAGCGCGGGAAAGCGGCCTCCCAGTCGTCTTTCGGTGCGGTTGCGACGATGCGCAGGAAGCTGGTCTCGCTGAAGCGCATCCATTGGATCACCGCGAGCTCGACGCCGGTCGGGTCGCGCGCCTCGGCCCGCACCTCGTAGACAGGCTGGTTCTTGAGCCGGATAGTCTCCGCGCTGGTGATGCGCAGCTCGGGAATGCCGAAGCCGCGCAGCAATTCCTGCGCGATCGTCATCCGGTCGTTCGGATTTGACGGCGCCTGGGGGCCGAATGAGACCAGCACGGTCGGCTGGCGTGCGCCCTGGTCCTGCGGCCCGTCGGTCAGCAGGATGCCGAGCAGCGGATGCACGCGCACGACGCGGAAGCCGGCGCGGTTGGTCAGCACGACCGGCAGCAGGCCGAGCTGCTCCTCGATCGGCGGCGGCCGGAAGCGCAGGCTCGCGAACATCGCACGCACCTGCTGGTCGGGAAAGGCGTTGCTGGCGCTGTCCGGGATGTCGAACGTCACCAGCGCGGTCGGCTCGCCCTCGACGGCGCGGGCAAGCAGCAGCCATTTGTGCCGCCAGGCCGTGGCGTCCTTCGGCTTCAGCCGGATCTCGGCGAGGAAGCCCATCCCGGAGCTGAAGGCGAACGCCTCGCGCTTGATGACGGTGACGTTGGGCTCGCTCTCCGCCGTGAACAGGCCGCGCGAGACCTCCTCGTAGGCCGGGCCCGGCAATTCCATCACGACCAGCGTGGCGTCCTGACGCTCGTCGCGAAAGCGCGGGGCCGCGGGATCCCGCGTCAGGCCGGGCAGCAGCTCGATTCCGACCTGGGAGCCGGGCAGATAGACCGGCTCGGCGCGGCCCGGGCTGCCTGACAGGCAGATCGACAGCGCTGCGGCGGCGGCGGCCGCCGTCAGCCAGAGCCGGCGGCCGATGGTCGGGGATTTGTCCAGGGTCGGTGCCATCCCGCTTCCTCTCTCGCTGCCCTTCACTACGCGCCGGGGCGGCGCGCTGCAATGCGATGCGTTAACCGCCGCCGCAGACGTCGGCCCGGCCGCGCGGAATCGCGACAATCCGTCTTGCGGGGCTCCGGGCCTCTCCTATATGAGCCCTACGCCGTACCAATGCGGCGAAAACGTGTATCAAGGGGGTCGGTAAAGGGGGCTTTGCGGATAGACCCGCGAAGCGATCCGGGCGCTCTTCGGCCCGGCCGGCCTGCCGTCAATCGAGAGGATCAACAATGGGCAAGGTCATCGGCATCGACCTCGGCACCACGAATTCTTGCGTTGCCGTCATGGAAGGCAAGACGCCGCGGGTCATCGAGAACGCGGAAGGTGCGCGCACCACGCCCTCGATCGTCGCTTTTACGGACGACGGCGAGCGGCTCGTCGGCCAGCCGGCGAAACGCCAGGCGGTCACCAATCCGGAGAACACCATCTTCGCGGTCAAGCGCCTGATCGGCCGCCGCTATGACGACCCGACGGTGGAGAAGGACAAAAAGCTCGTCCCCTACAAGATCACCAAGGCCGGCAACGGCGATGCCTGGGTCGAGGCCCGGGGCGAGACCTATTCGCCCTCGCAGATTTCCGCCTTCATCCTGCAGAAGATGAAGGAGACCGCGGAAGCCAATCTCGGCACCAAGGTCGACCAGGCGGTCATCACCGTCCCCGCTTACTTCAACGACGCCCAGCGCCAAGCCACCAAGGACGCCGGCAAGATCGCCGGCCTCGAAGTGCTGCGCATCATCAACGAGCCGACCGCGGCCGCGCTCGCCTATGGCCTCGACAAGGCCAAGAACGGCGTCATCGCGGTCTATGACCTCGGCGGCGGCACCTTCGACATCTCGATCCTCGAGATCGGCGACGGCGTGTTCGAGGTGAAGTCGACCAACGGCGACACCTTCCTCGGCGGCGAGGACTTCGACATGCGGCTCGTCAGCTATCTCGCCGACGAGTTCAAGAAGGAGCAGGGCATCGACCTGCGCAAGGACAAGCTCGCGCTGCAGCGGCTCAAGGAAGCCGCCGAGAAGGCCAAGATCGAGCTGTCGTCGACCACGCAGACCGAGATCAACCTGCCGTTCATCACCGCCGACGCCTCCGGCCCCAAGCATCTGACGATGAAGCTGACCCGCGCCAAGTTCGAGGCGCTGGTCGACGACCTCGTCCAGAAGACCATGGAGCCGTGCCGCCAGGCGCTCAAGGACGCCGGCGTGTCGGCGGCCGAGATCAACGAGGTGGTGCTGGTCGGCGGCATGACCCGCATGCCGAAGGTCCAGGAGGTGGTCAAGCAGCTGTTCGGCAAGGAGCCGCACAAGGGCGTCAACCCGGATGAAGTGGTCGCCATCGGCGCCGCGATCCAGGCCGGCGTGCTGGCCGGCGACGTCAAGGACGTGCTGCTGCTCGACGTGACGCCGCTGTCGCTCGGCATCGAGACGCTGGGCGGGGTGTTCACCCGGCTGATCGACCGCAACACCACGATCCCGACCAAGAAGAGCCAGGTGTTCTCCACCGCCGAGGACAATCAGAACGCGGTCACCATCCGCGTGTTCCAGGGCGAGCGCGAGATGGCGGCCGACAACAAGCTGCTCGGCCAGTTCGATCTCGTCGGCATCCCGCCGGCGCCGCGTGGCGTGCCGCAGATCGAGGTCACCTTCGACATCGACGCCAACGGCATCGTCAACGTCTCGGCCAAGGACAAGGGCACCGGCAAGGAGCAGCAGATCCGCATCCAGGCGTCCGGCGGCCTCAGCGAGGCCGACATCGAGAAGATGGTCAAGGACGCCGAGGCCCATGCCGAGGAGGACAAGAAGCGCAAGGCCGCGGTCGAGGCCAAGAACCACGCCGAGGCATTAGTCCACTCGACCGAGAAGGCGTTGGCCGAGCACGGCTCCAAGGTCGGCGACAGCGATCGCACCGCGATCGAGAATGCGCTCGCCGATCTCAAGGAGGCGCTGAAGGGCGACGACGCCGACGCCATCGCGCAGAAGACCAACACGCTGGCGCAGGCGTCGATGAAGCTCGGCGAGGCGATGTACAAGCAGCAGGCCGAAGGCCAGGCTGCCGGCGCCTCCGGCGGCGACACGGCTCAGAAGGACGATGTCGTCGACGCGGAGTTCACCGAGGTCGACGACAAGAACGACAAGAAGTCGGCGTAAGCCGCACAGGCGCTGCCCGTGCAGACGCTGGATGTCCCAACGATCGTCACCCCCGGGCTTGACCCGGGGGTCCGTCGTTTCAATACAGCACGGATCGCCGGCTTGGCGGCGGGATGTGCTGGAGCGGGGCGGTAATGTCCAAGCGCGACTATTACGAAATCCTCGGCGTCTCGCGCACCTGCACCGAGCGCGAACTCAAGGCTGCGTTCCGCAAGGCGGCGATGCAGCACCATCCGGACCGCAATCCCGGCGACAAGGACTGCGAGCTTCGCTTCAAGGAATGCAACGAAGCCTACGAGGTGCTCAAGGACCCGGACAAGCGCGCCGCCTATGACCGGTTCGGCCATGCTGCGTTCGAGCACGGCATGGGTGGAATGGGTGGCATGGGCGCCGGTTTCGGTGCCGATTTTGGCTCGACCTTCTCCGACATCTTCGAGGACCTGTTCGGCATGGGCGGCCGCCGCGGCCGCAGCTCGGGACGCGAGCGCGGCTCGGACCTCCGCTACAACATGGAGATCAGCCTCGAAGAGGCTTATTCCGGCAAGACCGCGCAGATCCGCATCCCGACCTCGGTGACCTGCGAGACCTGCTCCGGCACCGGCGCCAAGGCCGGCACCAAGCCGCGCACCTGTCCGCACTGCAACGGCCATGGCACGGTGCGCCACTCCCAGGGCTTCTTCACGCTCGAGCGCACCTGCACCGCATGCCAGGGCCGCGGCCAGGTGATCGACAGTCCGTGCCCGATCTGCTCCGGCTCGGGCCGGCTGACGCGCGACCGCACGCTGTCGGTCAACATCCCCGCCGGCGTCGAGGACGGCACGCGCATCCGCCTCGCCGGCGAGGGCGAGGCCGGGCTGCGCGGCGGCCCGCCGGGCGACCTCTATATTTTCCTCTCGATCGCCGCGCATCCGTTCTTCCAGCGCGACGGCGCCGACCTGCACTGCCGCGTCCCGATCTCGATGGTGACGGCGGCGCTCGGCGGCGAGATCGAGGTGCCCACGCTCGACGGCGAGGACGCCGAGGTGGAGATCGCGAGCGGCACCCAGAGTGGAACCCGGTTCCGGCTGCCCGGCAAGGGCATGCCGGTGCTCCGCTCGAAACGGAACGGCGATCTCTACGTTCAGGTGGTGGTGGAAACGCCGCAGAACCTGACCAAGCGCCAGCGGGAACTTCTGATCGAGTTCGACAAGCTCTCCTCTGCCAATACCCAGCCGGAATCCGCCGGATTCCTGAACCGGGTCAAGGAGTTTCTCGATGGCCTGGCCCAGCGCGCGGCAGAGAAGTAGGAGGCGGCCTTGACCCTCCCGGCGCGGCGCTATACGCCTGATCATCCTGCGGCGGAGCCCGCCGCGCCGATTGTGCAAGTCGCATCAATGCCGCTTCCCGTCGCCCGCGTCGAGAAAAAGGGCTTCCGCCTCGACAAGGCCCTGCATCTCGATGAGGTGCATTTCCTGCGGTCCTGGATCGAGAAGCCGCTCGCCACCGGCGCGGTGATGCCGTCCGGCCGGCTCCTGGCGCGCGCGATGGCGCGCCACGTCGATCCCGGCGCCGAGGGTCCGGTGATCGAGCTCGGCCCCGGCACCGGTCCGGTGACCGAGGCGCTGGTGCAGCGCGGCGTCGATCCCGGCCGCCTGATCCTGGTCGAATTCAATCCGAGCTTCTGCCGGCTGTTGCGCACGCGCTATCCGACCGCGACGGTGGTGCAGGGCGACGCCTACCGGTTGCGCGGCCTGCTCGAAAACCTGGTCAAGGCGCCGGCGGCGGCGCTGGTGTCGAGTCTGCCTTTGATGACCAAGCCGCTGCGCACGCGGGTGCGGCTCATTTCCGACGCCATGCACCTGATGGCGCCGGGCGCGCCGTTCGTGCAGTTCACCTACGCGATGGTGACGCCGATCCCCAAGGCGACCAGCAACATCACCGTGCGCGGCTCCGAGCTGGTGTGGGCCAATCTGCCGCCGGCGCGGGTGTGGGTTTATCGCGGTCGCTGACCCGGAGCGGGTTTGGCGCAGCGCGGCTCCGGAAAGCTCCCTGCAGGCAATAAGACGTGGATGCCCGGCCGCAGCCGGGCATGACGCGCTCCGCAGGAACGCGCATTATGATAGAACGCGCGCGCCGAGGTCGTCATGCCTGAGCCGAAAATCCTGGTATTCGCCGGCTCGATCCGCACCGGCTCCTACAATGCGCGGCTCGCCGCGCTGGCGGTGAAGGAGTTCGCGCTCGCCGAGGCCGAGGTGACGCATCTGTCGCTGCAGGACTATCCGCTGCCGCTCTACGACAACGACCTCGAGATGAAGTCGGGCTTTCCCGCCAATGCGGTGAAGCTCAAGCGCATGATGATGGCGCATCACGGCATCTTCATCGTCAGCCCGGAATACAACGCGTCGGTGACGCCGCTGCTCAAGAACGCGATCGACTGGGTGTCGCGTGTGCGTGAGGGCGATGAGCCGCCGCTCGCCGCCTACAAGAATCGCGTGTTCGCGTTCGGCTCGGCGTCGCCGGGGCCCTATGGCGGCCAGCGCTCGCTGCTCGCTTTGCGCCAGGTGCTCGCGGTCGGCTGCGGCGCGCTGGTGCTGCCGGAGCATGTCTCGGTGCCGCGTGCCGACACCGCGTTCGACGACATGGACGAGCTCACCGATCCGCGCGCCGCCGCGGCGCTGAAGCACGCGGTGCAGCGGCTGATCGAGTTGGCGCGGCTGATGGCGTGAGGAGTCGATGGACGCACGGGACAAGCTGATCGTCGCGCTGGATCTGCCTTCGGTGGCGGAGGCGGAGGCCATGGTGCGGCGGATCGGCGATGCCGCGGGCTTCTACAAGGTCGGCTACCAGCTCGCCTTCGCCGGCGGCCTGCCGTTCGCGCGCGATCTGATCGGCGCCGGCCACCAGGTGTTCATCGATCTCAAGCTGCACGACATCGGCAACACCGTGGGCCGCGGCGTCGAGAGCATCGCCAGGCTCGGCGCCACCTTCCTCACCGTGCATGCCTATCCGCAGACCATGCAGGCCGCGGTCGCCGCGGCGCGTGGCACGGGCCTCAAGATCCTCGCCGTCACCGTGCTCACCTCCTATGACGACGCCGATCTCGCCGCCGCCGGCTACCGGCTCGGCGTCCGCGACCTTGTCGCGTTGCGCGCGCGGCAGGCGCGCGATCTCGGCATTGACGGGCTGGTGTGCTCGGCCGAGGAAGCCGCGGCGCTGCGCGCCATGATCGGCACCGATCTCCTGCTGGTGACGCCGGGCATCCGCCCGGCCGGCGTCTCCGGCGACGATCAGAAGCGCGTCATGACGCCGGCGCGCGCGATCGCGGCGGGCGCCGATCATCTCGTGGTCGGCCGGCCGATCGTCGCCGCCGCCGATCCGCACGCTGCCGCGGCCGCGGTGGTCGCCGAGATCGCGGCGGCGTAAACCGGGAGGCGGACATGGCAGAAGGCATGACGAAGAAAGGCTACTGGATCGGACGGCTGAACATCACCGACCAGGCCGCCTATGACAGCTACCGCAGCCGCAACGCCGCGCCGATCGCGGCGCATGGCGGCAGGTTCATCGTGCGCGGCGGCCCGTTCGAGACGGCGTTCGGCGAGGCGCGCCAGCATAACGTTGTGGTCGAATTCCCGAGCTACGAGGCCGCGCTCGCCTGCTACCGGTCCGCGGCCTACCAGGACGCCGCCAAGGATCTCAAGCGCGGCGCCCAAATCGATCTCATCATCATCGAGGGTTACGAGGGCTGACCGCGCAGCTTTCCCCGCGCATGCATCCCGCGCGATCGTTCACCGTTTCTTCGGAACGATGAAACGATCGAGCCCTTTGTTTTGATGCAATTCCGGACGGAAAACCGCTTCGCACTTTTCCCGGAATTGCTTTATATCCCGGGCACGGGAGAGCAGAACCATGTCCGACATGCGGCTGATCGTGACCGGCGCCGGGGGCCGCATGGGGCGCACGCTGGTCAGGGCCATCGCCGAGACCCAGGGCCTCGCGCTCGCCGGCGCGCTGGAGCAGGCGCGCTCGCCGCTCCTCGGCCAGGATTCCGGCACGCTCTCTGGCCTCGCGGCCAACGGCATCCCGCTCACCGCGGATGCCGCGGCGCTGATCGGACAGGCCGATGCCATCATCGATTTCACCGCGCCGGCCGCGACGGTCGGCTATGCCGCGCTCGCGGCGCAGGTCGGTCTCGTCCATGTGATCGGCACCACCGGCTTCTCGGCCGAGGAGGAGCGCCGCATCGCGGACGCGGCGCAGCGCGCGCGCATCGTCAAGTCCGGCAATATGAGCCTCGGCGTCAACCTGCTGGCGGCGCTGGTGCGGCGCGTCGCGCAGACGCTCGACGACGATTTCGACATCGAGATCGTCGAGATGCATCACAACCGGAAGGTCGATGCGCCGTCCGGCACCGCGCTGCTGTTCGGCGAGGCCGCCGCGGCCGGCCGAGGCATCGATCTCGCCGGCCATTCCGAACGCGGTCGCGACGGCCATACCGGCGCACGCGCGCGCGGCGCGATCGGCTTTGCGTCGCTGCGCGGCGGCACCGTGATCGGCGAGCACAGCGTCATCTTCGCCGGACCGGCGGAGCGGATCGAGCTCGTGCACAAGGCCGAGGACCGCATGATCTTCGCACGCGGCGCGCTGAAGGCCGCGCTATGGGCAAGAGGCCGCGGCCCCGGCCTCTATTCGATGCTCGATGTACTCGGACTGAAGGACTTCTAGATGAGCGAGCGTTTGCTGGTGCTGGTCCGTCACGGCCAGAGCGACTGGAATCTGAAGAATCTGTTCACCGGCTGGAAGGACCCCGGCCTGACCGAGCAGGGCATCGCCGAAGCCAAGGCGGCCGGGCAGAAATTGAAGGCGCTCGGGGTCGTCTTCGACATCGGCTTCACCTCGGCGCTGTCGCGCGCGCAGAAGACCCTCGACCTGATCCTCGCCGAGATGGGTCAGACCGGGCTCAAGATCGTGCGCAACCAGGCGCTCAACGAACGCGACTATGGCGATCTCTCCGGCCTCAACAAGGACGACGCGCGCAAGAAGTGGGGCGAGGAGCAGGTGCATCTGTGGCGCCGCTCCTACGACATCGCGCCGCCGGGCGGCGAAAGCCTGCGCGACACGCTGGCGCGCGCGCTGCCTTATTACGTGCAGAACATCCTGCCCTGCGTGCTGCGCGGCGAGCGGGTCATCGTCGTGGCGCACGGCAATTCGCTGCGCGCGCTGGTGATGGTGCTCGACCGGCTGTCGCCGAACGAGATCGTCAAGCGCGAGATCGCGACCGGCGTGCCGCTGGTCTACCGGCTCAATGCCGATGCCACCGTGGCGGAGCTGAAGGAGCTGGCGGCCTGAGCCGGGTGCGCACCGCGCTCGAAGCCTTGTGGCGCGCGGCGCGCCTCGATCCCGCCGCGCTCGATCATCTGACGCTGACCGGCCAGGAGCCGGTGCTGCCGTCGTCCTTTGCCGTCGGCACGGCAATGCAGGCGAGCGTCGGCGCATCGGCGCTGGCGGCGGCGGAGATCTGGCGGGCACGCAGCGGACGATCGCAGACGGTAAGCGTGGACATGCGCGCGGCCGCGATCGCGGCGCGCAGCGAGCGCTATCTCACGGTGGACGGCGGCCCGGCGCCGGAGCTGTGGGACAGGATCGCCGGCGCCTATCGCTGCGGCGACGGGCGCTGGGTGCGGCTGCACACCAACTTTCCTCATCACCGCGACGGCGTGCTGAAGCTTCTCGGCTGCGCTCACGACAAGGCCGCGGTCGCTGCGGCGCTGCAGCGCTGGACCGCGTTCGATTTCGAAGCGGCCTGCGCCGAGGCCGGACTCGTCGTCGCGGCGATGCGTAGCTTCGCCGAATGGGATGCGCATCCGCAGGGACAGGCGGTGGCGCGGCAGCCGCTGTTCACCATCGAACGGATCGGCGCTGCGCCGGCGCCGTCGTGGCCAAGCGGGCAGCGGCCGCTCAGCGGCCTCCGCGTGCTCGATCTCACCCGCATCATCGCAGGGCCGGTGTGCGGGCTGACGCTGGCGGCGCACGGCGCCGACGTGATGCTGGTGACGTCGCCGTCGCTACCGTTGATCGCGCCGCTGGTGATCGACACCGGACGCGGCAAGCTGTCGGTCTCGCTCGATCTGACGAAGCCGGACAACCGCGCTGCCTTCGAGACCCTGCTGCGCGAGGCGGACGTGATGGTACAGGGCTATCGTCCCGGCGGACTGGCCGCGCTCGGTTACGGGCCTGACGCTCTCGCGCGCATCCGCCCCGGCATCGTTGCCGTCACGCTGTCGGCCTATGGTTCTGGCGGGCCGTGGGCGCCGCGCCGCGGCTTCGACTCCCTTGTCCAGACCGCGACCGGATTCAACGACGCCGAAGCGGGAGCCGCCCGCAGCGACGCTCCGAAGCCGCTGCCGGCGCAGGTGCTCGACCACGCCACCGGCTATCTGATGGCCTTCGCGACCATGGCCGCGCTGCTGCACCGCGCGCGCGAGGGCGGAAGCTGGAATGTGCGGCTGTCGCTGGCGCAGACCGGACACTGGCTGCGCAGCCTCGGCCGCATCGACGGATTGTCATGCCACGACCCCTCGCGCGACGACGTGCGCGACCTGCTCGTGGAAATGCCGTCCGGCTTCGGTACGCTGTCGGTGGTGAAACATCCGGCGGATCTGGCGCTGACGCCGCCGCGCTGGGAACGGCCGTCGGTGCCGCTCGGCACCGATCCGCCGGCATGGCCGCGTTAGGCCGCGTTAACGCGCCACGGTCCGGCCGGCTTCCCAGCCGAGCATGGCGCGCTTGCGGGTCAGGCCCCAGTGATAGCCGGTGATGTCGCCGCTCTTGCCGAGCACGCGATGGCATGGCACCACGAAGCACAGCGGGTTCTTGCCGACAGCGGCGCCGACCGCGCGCGACGCCTTCGGCGCGTTGATCTTCGCAGCGATGTCGGAATAGGTGCTGACGCGGCCCATCGGGATCGCGAGCAGCGTCTCCCACACCCGCACTTCGAAGTCGGTGCCGATCAGGACCACGCGCAGCGGCCGGTCGGGCCGCCACAGCCTGGGATCGAAGATACGGCGCGCCACCGGCGCGGTGGTGGCCGCATCCTCGACATAGGCGGCGTTCGGCCAGCGCGCGCGCATGTCGGCGAGCGCCGCGGCCTCCTCGCCGCTGTCGGCGAAGGCGAGGCCGGCGAGCCCGCGCGGCGTCGTCATCACCAGCGCGGTGCCGAACGGCGAAGGATGGAAGCCGTAGGTGATGGTCAGGCCCGCGCCGCGCGCCTTCCATTCGCCGGGCGACATCGCCTCGTGGGTCACGAACAGGTCGTGCAGCCGTCCCGGTCCCGACAGTCCGACCTCATAGGCGGCATCGAGCACGCTGGCGGACGCGCGCAGCAGCGTGCGCGCGTGATCGAGCGTGAGCGCCTGCAGGAAGGCCTTCGGCGTCAGCCCGGCCCAGCGGCGGAACAGGTGGTGCAGCTCGGTCGGCGTCACGCCGCAGGCCGCGGCGATCGCCTCCATGTCCGGCTGGCGGCGCCAGTGCTCGGAGATATAGGCGATGGCGCGGCGCACGACGTCGTAATCGGTGGCGGCGGTCGCAAGCGCGGGAGGCCTCGGGGCGGTGATCGGCATGGTGGCTGTGTGCAACATGACCCCGATTTAGGTGACGCCGGCCGGGCCCACCACCCGATTCCTGTCAAAAGCAATTCCTGGAAAGAAGCGGTTTTCCGTTCGGAATCGCGTCAAGACAACACTGAGACTGAGATGGTTCACCGTTTCCATGCAACAGCGCACGATCTAGAAAACGGTGCGGGTCGGCCCGCGCTTGGCCTCGCTGAGCGCGGCGGACAGCGCCTTGGCGAAGCTCGCCTTCTCCGCCGGGCCGAGGAACGCGGCGATCGGCAGCGCGCGGCCGCGGCTGACCAGCAGCAGCCGCTCGATGCCATATTCGTCGTGGACGATCTGCTCCAGCCGCACCCACAGCGGATTGAGCGTCCATTCGCGGATACGGCCGCGATGGCTGACCTGCCGCACCTTGAGCTCGGTCGCGGTCACGGTGACTTCCTCATAGGCCGTGGCGGCGCGGTAGTTGAGGCGGAACGCGCCGTAGAGCAGCAGCACGTCGAGGCCGAAAAAGGCGAATACCGGCCAGGCGCCGGCGCGCAGGAACATCATCCCGGCGGTGAAGCTGACGCCGCCGAACAGCGCCATCAGGATGAAGAAGCCGGCGCGGCCGAGCGAGCGATGCGGGGTGATGAGGGCGGAAAAGATCGCGCCCTCGTCATCGTGCGCCATGGCGCTGTGCGCAATCGGCTTGGCGGCGGACATCCTGGTAATCTATACCGGAACCATGGCGAAAACAGCGCTCCAGCGCCGCTCCCCCGGCAAAATCAAGGAACGGCTGGCGCGGGCGCGCAAGGGTACCGCGGCGCGGCTCAAGCCGCCGGACAAGCAGGCGCGCGCCGACGCCAAGGCGCTGCACGGCGAAACGCCGCCGTGGACCGCGGCCGAGATCGAGGAGGCGTTCCGCCGGTTCCACGCGCGCGAGCCGCATCCCAAGGGCGAGCTCAAGCACACCAGCCCGTTCACGCTGCTGGTCGCGGTGGTGCTGTCGGCGCAGGCGACCGATGCCGGCGTCAACAAGGCAACGCCGGCTTTGTTCGCCGCGGCCGACACGCCGGAGAAGATGGCGAAGCTCGGCGAGGCCCGCATCCGCGACTACATCAAGACCATCGGCCTCTACCGCATGAAGGCGAAGAATCTCGCCGCGCTGGCGAAGCTCCTGGTCGAGCGGCATCACGGCCGGGTACCGCGCAGCCGCGAGGAGCTGGAGGCGCTGCCCGGCGTCGGCCGCAAGACCGCGAACGTCGTGCTCAACATCGCCTTCGGCGAGCCGACGCTGGCGGTCGATACCCACATCTTCCGGGTCGGCAACCGCACCGGTCTCGCGCCCGGCAAGACGCCGCGCGAGGTCGAGGACAAGCTCGTCGCGCGCATCCCGGCCAAATACATGCAGCACGCCCATCACTGGCTGATCCTGCACGGCCGCTATGTCTGCACCGCGCGCCGGCCGCTGTGCGAGAACTGCATCATCGCCGACCTCTGCAAGTGGCCGGGCAAGACCGTGGCGGCGTGAAGGAGGCGGTTTACGCCCGGCTCGGCTCGATCAGCTCGATGCGCCGGCCGGCTAGCGTCTTGTAGACGTGCACCATCAGCGCGGTGGCGAACAGCGGCGTCGCGAAGTTGAGGATCGGGATCGACACGAAGGCGGCGATGATCGCGCCGGCGAGCATCACCGTGCCGCGGTGCGCGCGGCGCAGTGCCTTGGCGTCGTCCGGCGCTCGGAAGCGCATCGCTACCAGCTCGAAATATTCGCGGCCGAGCAGATAGGCGGTGGCGAGGAAGAAGATCAGGACGCCGAGGCCGCCGAACAGCACGAACGGGAGCGCCACCAGATAGACCAGCGCGGCGAAGAATGCAGTGCGGCCGCCCTCGACCATGGCGCGGCCGAGCGACAGCGGCGTGCCGATGGGCTCCGCCGGATAGTGCTCGCGCTCGACATGCTCGGCGATCTCGTCGACGAAGAAGCTGCCGACGAAGGCGGTGACCGCCGGCATCAGCAGCACCGCGCCGGTGATGATGCCGAGGCTGGCGGCGATCGACAGCATCCACACCAGCACGTCCCAAGCGCCATGCGGCACGACGCCGGTCGTGGTCTCGGCCCAGCCGGCACCGGCTTCGGCGAGCCAGGCGAAGCCGCGCTGCAGGCCGATCCCGATCAATGCGATGAACAGCAGCGCGAGGCCGGCGGCTTTGAGCAGCACGCGCCGGAACGGCGGCGTGACCATCTGCGCCAGCGCTTTGACAACCGCGTCGATCATCGGCGTTCCTTCCGCAAACCTTGCAGAGATGGGAAGAAATTGCCGCGATTCAAGCGGCCGCCGCGGCATCCTGCGGCGCGCACCGGCCGGCGCCGTCGCCGGCGGGGGCGAGATGCTGCGCCAGCGCGGCCTGCAGGTCGCGCCACTGCATCGCCTTGTAGTCGAAGCCCTGCACCAGCGTCGGCTTCACCACCTCGAAATACGGCGAGATGTCGAAGTCGCGCGGCGCATAGAGCGAGGAGTGGCGGATCTCGAGCAGTTCGCGCCGCGCCTCCTCGGATTCGAGCCGGGTGATCTTGGGCAGGATCGGATAGCGCACCGATTCGAACGATTGCGCGATCAGCGCCGAGCAGATGATGCGGGTCGGATGCCCGGAGCCGAGCGCCAGCATGCGCCGGCGCCAGCGCCGCGGCACCGGCAGCGGCACCAGATAGCGCATCAGGTCGATGATGTTCTTGACGTCGTAGTCGAAGCCGATGCGCTCGGCGGCATAGATGCACACCCGCGCGCAGTCCTCCGCGGTCAGCCCGATCGGGCGGCAGATGCGGGTGTGGTGCCGGACATATTTCGACAGCGGCGAGGCGACCACGCCCTCGCCGATATTGGCTTCGACCAGCACCAGCGGCTCGCCGTCGGCGGTGGTGCGGTCGCCGATCGGCCCGGTATAGAGCGCGGCGTGCGACCAGGTCGACTGCGTCAGATATTTGATGATGCCGGAGATGCGGTTGGTGCCTTCGACCAGCAGCACGTCGCCGGGCCGCAGCACCGCGGCGAGCGCCTGCGGATCGCTCGGCGTTGCCGGCTCGTGGCCGACCTCGCCGCGGTCGAGATAGCGCGCGATCCCGCTGCCGACACTGTCGAGAGCCCAGGCCATCGTCCGTCCCCGCGTTCCCTTCGCGCGCGGTTCCTGCCGCGCATCGTGTTGCGACGAGATTACGCACACAGTCGTTGCAAATTGGTTCAATCCGCGCGCATCCGGTTAACGCGCGTTTGCCATGAAATTTGCGGCGGCTCAGGGCTTGGGGCAAAGTGGACGGCGAATCCGTCAACCGTTTGCACACCATGCCTGCACTCAATCGCCGCTCGTTCCTCGCCGCGTCATCGGCATTCGCGGCCTCGCCGCTGCTTGCGCTCGATCCGGCGTTCGGCGCGGTGCCGGCCTCGGGCGAGGTCGATGTGGTGATCGTCGGCGCCGGCGCCGCCGGCATCGCCGCGGCACGGCGGGTGGCCGCGGCGGGACGGCGCTATGCGCTGGTCGAAGCCGCCGAGCGCATCGGCGGCCGCTGCGTCACCGATACGCGCAGCCTCGGCGCGCCGTTCGACCGCGGCGCCCGCGCGCTCTATGCGCCGGACAGCAATCCGCTGGTGCCGCTCGCCGCGCGCGCCGGATTCGAGACGCAGGCCGGGCCGCGCCTGCAGAAGCTGCGCGTCAGCCGCCGCTTCGCGCGCGAGGGCGAGATCGAGGATTTCCTGGCATCGGTGTTCCGCTCGCGCCGCGCCATCGCCGACGCCGTGCGCGGCAAGGCGGATTTCGCGGCGGCGCGCGGCCTGCCCAAGGACCTGCTCGAGGACTGGCGGCCGACGGTCGAGTTCGTGCTCGGGCCTTACGGCAGCGGCCGCGATCTCGCCGCGCTGTCGGCGGCCGAGTTGGCGCGCGCCGCCGAGCGCGACAGCATGGTCTATTGCCGGCGCGGCCTCGGCACGCTGCTGGCGAAACTCGGCGAGCCGCTGACCGTGCAGCTCGCGACGCCGGCGACCCGGATCGAATGGCTGAAGACGCTCGAGGTCGAGACCGCACGCGGCCGGCTGCGTGCCCGCGCGGTGATCGTCACCGCCTCGATGAGCGTGCTCGCCGCGGGCAAGATCAAGTTCACTCCGGAGCTGCCGAAATCGCATCTCGATGCCTTCGCGCGGCTCAAGCTCGGCAGCTACGACCACATCGCGCTCGAACTGCCGGGCAATCCGCTCGGCCTCGGCACCGACGATCTCGTCTTCGAGAAGGCGTCGGGCCCGCGCACCGCGGCGGTGCTCGCCAACAGCGGCGGCAGCACGCTCTGCGTCGTCGATGTCGGCGGCAGCTTCGGTGCCGATCTGGCACGGCAGGGCGAAGCGGCGATGACGGACTTCGCGGTGTCGTGGCTCGCCGATCTCTACGGCAGCGACGTCAAGGCGGCGGTGAAGCGGCGCGCGGCGACGCGCTGGAACGAGGCGCCGTGGGCGCTCGGCGCGATGGCGGCGCCGGCGCCGGGCGGCGCCGAGGCGCGCCGCGTGCTGACCGCGCCGGTGCGCGAGCAGATGTGGTTCGCGGGCGACGCGATCCACGACACGCTGTGGGGCACGATCGGCGGCGCCTGGGAGAGCGGCACCCGCGCGGCGGAGGCGGCGCTGCGCAAGATCGGTGCGCTCAAGGACGAGCGCGACGACAGCAGGAAACCGCCGCCGCGCCGGCAGAAACGCAGCCGCGAGCGATGAGCCGCGTCAAGGCGGGCCGTTCCAAGGCAAGCGCTCCCAAGGCGCTGATTGCCTGGTCCAGCGGCAAGGACAGCGCCTTCGCCCTGCACGTCGCGCGCCGCTCGCTGGATTGCGAGATCGTCGGCGCGCTCACCACGGTCTCCGATGCGTTCCGCCGGGTCAGCATTCATGGCGTGCGTGAGGATGTGCTGCACGCGCAGTGCGCGGCCGCCGGCCTGCCGCTGCGGATCGTGCCGATCCCTTATCCCTGTCCCAACGAGATCTACGAGCAGGCGATGGCGGCGGCGATGCACGCGGCCCGCACCGAGGGCATCACGCGGATCGTGTTCGGCGATCTCTTTCTCTCCGACATCCGCGCCTATCGCGAACGGGCGCTTGCGGGCAGCGGCATTGCGCCGGTCTTTCCGTTGTGGGGACGGCCGACCGCGGCGCTCGCGCGGGAGATGATCGCGGAAGGCCTCGAGGCAACGATCGTGGCGATCGACCGCAAGGCGCTGCCCGACAGTTTCGCCGGACGTCCGTTCGATGCTACGACGCTCACCGCGCTGCCGGACACTGTCGATCCGTGCGGGGAGAACGGCGAATTTCACACCTGTGTCAGCGGCGGGCCGATGTTCGGCAGCCGCATCACGCTGCGGCGCGGCGATGCCGTCATCCGCGACGGCATGACCTATGTCGATCTGACACTGGCGTGACCGCGGTCAGCCGCGCAGCGTGCCGCCGGTGCGCTTCGTCACCTCGGCGACGATCCGTCCGGCGAGCGCCTCGATCTCCTCGTCGGTCATGGTCCTGTCGCGCGGCTGGATCGTCACCGCGATGGCGATGGATTTCCTGCCCGGGTCGATGCCCTTGCCCTCGTAGACGTCGAACACGCTGACGCCGGCGATCAGCTTGCGATCGACGTTCTGCGCCGTACGCACGATGTCGCCGGCCTTGACGGCGCGATCGACGATGAAGGCGAAGTCGCGCAACACCGGCTGGAACGGCGACAGGTCGAGCGCCGGCTTGGCGCGGGTCGGCTTGGCCTTGGGTTCGGGAATGCGCTCGAGGATCACCTCGAACGCGACCACCGGGCCCTCGGCGTCGAGCGCCGCGAGCGCGCGCGGATGCAGTTCGCCGAAATGGCCGAGCACGGTCTGCGGGCCGATCTGGATGGTGCCGCAGCGCCCGGGATGGAACCAGGCCGGCCCGCCCGGCACCACCTGCAGCGCCGCCATCGGCGCGCCGGCCGCGGCCAGCACGGCGAAGGCGTCGGCCTTGGCGTCGAACGCATCGACCGGCGCCGCGGCGGCCGACCAGTGGCGCCCGGCGCCGGCGGGCCGCGCCAGCGCCCGGCGCAGCCCGGCCGCGGCGGTGAGCTGGTCCTGCGGCTGGTCGCCCTTGAACACCTGGCCGACCTCGAACAGCGCGACGTCGGGAAAGCCGCGGTCGGCATTCTTTTGCGCAGCCGAAATAAGCCCCGGCAGCAGGCTCGGCCGCATGTCGGACAATTCCGCCGCGATCGGATTGGCGAGCGCCAGGGCCGGCGCGCCGCCGCCGAACAGGGTGGCTTCCGCCTTCGCCACGAACGACCAGGTCACCGCCTCGACCAGGCCGCGCGCGGCGAGCGCGCGCTTGGCCTTGCGGGTGCGGTTCTGCACCGGCGTCAGCACCGGCTTGAAGGCGTCGGCCTCGCGCGGGAACGGCGCCAGCGGAATGGTGTCGACGCCGGCGATGCGCACCACCTCCTCGACCAGGTCGGCCTTGCCGTGCACGTCGGGCCGCCACGACGGCACCGCGACCTTCACCTTGTCGCCCTGGCCGGCGACGAAGAAGCCGAGCTTGTCGAGCGTGCGGCGGATCTCCGCGGCCGGCACGTCGAGCCCGGCGAGCCGCTTCACTTCCGCGACCGGGAAATCGATCACCCGCTCCGGGCTGCGGGCTTCGCCGGCCACGACGATCTCCGACGGCGTGCCGCCGCAGAGATCGAGCACCATCTGCGTCGCCAGTTCGAGGCCGGGAATCGTGAACGCCGGATCGACGCCGCGCTCGAAGCGGTAGCGCGCATCGGTGTTAATGCCGAGCTTGCGGCCAGTCTGCGCGATGTTGATCGGGTCCCACAGCGCGCTCTCGATCAGCACGTCGGTGGTGGTCTCGTCGCAGCCGGAGTGCTCGCCGCCCATGATGCCGGCGAGCGATTCCGGGCCGTTGTCGTCGGCGATCACGCACATCGCGCTGTCGAGCGCGTAGGTGCGGCCGTCGAGCGCCAGCAGCTCCTCGCCGTTCTTGGCGCGGCGCACCACCAGATTGCCCTTGACCTTGGCGGCATCGAACACGTGCAGCGGCCGGCCGCGGTCGAAGGTAATGAAATTGGTGATGTCGACCAGCGCATTGATCGGCCGCAGCCCGATCGCGGTAAGCCGTTTCTGCAGCCAGTCCGGCGACGGGCCATTCTTGACGCCGCGCACCAGCCGTAGCGCGAAGGCCGGGCACAGATGATCGGCCTCGATCGTCACCGCAACCGGGCAGGGGAATTCGCCCTTCACCGGCTTGACGCTGCGGTCGCGGAACGTGCCGATCAGCGCCGCGCCGAGATCGCGGGCGATGCCGGCGACGCCGGTGCAGTCCGGCCGGTTCGGCGTCAGGTTGATCTCGATCACCGGATCGTCGAGGCCGAGCACTTCCGCGAACGGCTTGCCGACCGGCGCGTCGGGCGGCAGTTCGATGATGCCGGAATGATCGTCGTTGAGCCCGATCTCGGCGCCGGAGATCATCATGCCCTGGCTCTCGACGCCGCGGATCTTGCCGACCGCGAGCGTGATGTCCTTGCCGGGGATGTAGGTGCCGGGCAGGCCGAGCACGGCCTTGATGCCGGCGCGCGCGTTCGGCGCGCCGCACACGATCTGCAGCGGCGCGCCGCTGCCGGTGTTGACCATGCACACCCGCAGCCGGTCGGCATTGGGATGCTGCTCCGCGGACAGCACCTCGACCACCTTGAACGGCGCGAACGTCTCCGCCGGATTGTCGACGTGCTCGACCTCGAGGCCGATCATGGTGAGCCTGTCGACGATCTCGTCGAGCGGCGCGTCGGTGGCGAGGTGGTCCTTGAGCCAGGAGAGGGTGAATTTCATGGGAGTTATCCGCGCGTGCGGTCCTGCTCCCTCCCCCGCTTGCGGGGGAGGGTCGGGGAGGGGGCGCTGCTGAGGGCCGCGGCGATCGTCTCGAGAACGCCGGTGCGATTGGTCATTACGTCATGATTGCTGAATCGAAGAACGCGGAATCCCTTGGATGCCAGAAAGGCGTCGCGTTGCGCATCGCGCTTCATATGCGCCGCATCGGCATGCTGGCTGCCGTCGATTTCGACGATGAGATGCGCGGTATGACATACGAAATCGGCGATGAATGGTCCGATCGGGGTTTGCCGACGAAAGCCGAAACCGTTCAGCCGGTGCGCGCGGACCATGTCCCAGACGATCCGTTCGGCATCGGTGAGGTCGCGCCGCAGGCGCCGCGCGCGCGAGCGCTGCAGCGGCTTGACCTGCCAGCGCACGGTGGCCGTCTGATCGACGAGCATTCCCCCTCCCGGACCGCTGCGCGGTCCGACCTCCCCCGCAAGCGGGGGAGGTGAAGAAGCACCGCTGCCGACACGCGCCATCACCCGCTCAAGCCCCCAGCGAGCGTCGGAAAATCGAGCGGGCGGAAGCCGTAATGCGTGAGCCAACGCACGTCCGCCTCGAAGAACGGGCGCAAGTCGGGCATGCCGTATTTCAGCATGGCGATGCGGTCGATGCCCATGCCCCAGGCGAAGCCCTGGTAGACGTCGGGATCGAGTCCGCAATTGCGCAGCACGTTGGGATGCACCATGCCGCAGCCGAGGATCTCGAGCCAGTCGTTGCCTTCGCCGAAGCGGATCTCGCCCTTGTCGCGGCGGCACTGGATGTCGACCTCGAGCGACGGCTCGGTGAACGGGAAGAACGACGGCCGGAAGCGCATCTTCACCGAATCGACCTCGAAGAACGCCTTGCAGAACTCCTCGAGGATCCATTTCAGGTGGCCGAGATGCGCACTCTTGTCGATCACCAGCCCTTCGACCTGATGGAACATCGGGGTGTGCGTTTGGTCCGAGTCACAACGATAAGTGCGGCCGGGACAGATCACGCGAATCGGCGGCTGCTTGGCCAGCATGGTGCGCACCTGCACCGGCGAGGTGTGGGTGCGCAGCAGGAGGCGCGAGCCGTCCGGCTTCGGGTTGAAGAAGAACGTGTCGTGCATGTCGCGGGCCGGATGGCCCTCGGGGAAGTTGAGCTTGGTGAAGTTGTAGTCGTCGGTCTCGATGTCGGGACCTTCCGCCACCGCGAAGCCCATGTCGGCGAAGATCGCGGTGAGCTCGTCCATCACTTGGCTGATCGGATGGATGCGGCCGGTCTCCGCCGGCGTCTCGCGCACCGGCAGCGTGACGTCGACGGTCTCGCTGTTGAGCCGGGCGTCGAGCGCCGCAGCGGCGAGCGCCTCCTTGCGCGCCGCGATCGCCTGCGTCACGCGCTCCTTGAGGCCGTTGATCGCGGGGCCTTGCACCTTGCGCTCGTCGGGCGACATCGCGCCGAGCGTCTTGAGCAGCGCCGACACCGAGCCGCTCTTGCCGAGCGCGCCGACGCGCACCGCTTCGAGCGCGGCTTCGTCGGACGCGGCGGCGATGGCGCCGAGAATCTCTTGTTCGAGCGTCTGGATATCAGCCACGAAACGTCACTCCGGCATCACGAACAGATCGGTATCGTGCGGCTTGCCGCCCGCCTGTGTGAGCATCGCATGAACCTGCCCGCGATGATGGGTCTGGTGGTTGAAGAAATGCACCACGACCTGCCAGCGCGGCCGGCTGACCTCGCGGTTGATCGCGCCGGAGAACCAGGTCAGGTCGCCCCTGGTCCAGTCGGGATCGAGCGCGTCCGCCCAGGCGATGATTTTCGCATCGACCGCCGCGCGCTCGCGCTTGAGCACGTCCCAGTCCGGATAGAGCGACACCGATCCGGCAATCCCGCCGCCGGGCTTCGGCCAGTCGGAGAACCGGCTCATCCACTGGCGGTCGGCCCACAGCAGATGGCTCAGCGTGTTGTGGATCGAGCCGAAGAACGCGCCGCGATCCAACCGTCTCGCGTCATCCGGGAGACGGTCGGCCACGCCGTAGAGATTTTCGTTCTGCCAGCGATTGTAACGCGACATCCGCTGGACATAAGCGGCATCGATCATCGGTCGCCAGTCCGGCGCATGAGCCGTGGATCATGCGCCTTGAGAATTACGCCGGCAGCGCGGCCTTGGCCTTCTCGACGATCGCCTGGAACGCCGCCGGCTCGCGGATCGCGAGATCGGACAGCACCTTGCGGTCGATGACGATGCCCGACTTGTCGAGGCCGTTAATGAAGCGGCTGTAGGTCAGGCCGAACGGCCGCACCGCCGCATTGAGGCGCTGGATCCACAGCGCGCGGAAGGTGCGCTTGCGGCGCTTGCGGTCGCGGAAGGCGTACTGGTTGGCCTTCTCCACCGCCTGCTTGGCGATGCGGATGGTGTTCTTGCGGCGGCCGTAATAGCCCTTCGCCGCCTTGAGGACTTTCTTGTGCTTGGCGTGGGCGGTGACGCCGCGCTTGACGCGTGCCATGGCTGGTCTCCTTCAGATTCCGCGAAAGTGAGGGTTCAAGACGGCTGCGGCGCAGCCTTCCGGTCAGCCGTTCGGCAGCCAGTATTTCTTGATGGTGTCGCCGTCGGTCTTGAACAGCACCTTGGTGCCGCGATGATCGCGGATCTGCTGGGTGGTGCGCTTGATCATGCCGTGGCGCTTGCCGGACTGCTGGTATTTCACCTTGCCGGTCGCGGTAATCTTGAAGCGCTTCTTGGCGCCCGATTTGGTCTTCAGCTTGGGCATTTGGCTCTCCTGTTCCGCGCCGCCGGGGCAGCCGGACATCATGCTCGCGAGGAGCGTGTCTGCTCGGGATTGAGCGGGTTTCATCGCCACGGCAGCCCTGTACCGGCCGGGCCATGAAGGGCGGGGTTATGGCAGAGGACCCCGGAAATGGCAATAACCGGGCCGGCGGGCCGCCCGGTCATGACCGGGACCGATTTGACCGGTGCCGACGTCGCGTCGGTCCCGGCCGGAACCAGCCGATGATGCAAGGGTCGGCGCGATGGACGGGTGCAGGCCGCCGCGCGGTCAGCGCGGCGCCAGCACCATCACCATCTGGCGGCCTTCGAACTTCGCCGATTGCTCGATCTTGGCGATGTTGGCGGTGTCGTCGCGCACGCGGTCGAGCAGCTTGAAGCCGAGCTCCTGGTGCGCCATTTCGCGGCCGCGGAAGCGCAGGGTGATCTTCACCTTGTCGCCCTCCTCGAAGAAGCGCTGCATGGCGCGCATCTTCACGTCGTAATCGTGGTCGTCGATCATCGGCCGGAGCTTGATCTCCTTGACCTCGACGACCTTCTGCTTCTTGCGGGCTTCGGCGGCCTTCTTCTGCGCCTGGTACTTGTACTTGCCGTAATCCAGGATCTTGCAGACCGGCGGCGACGAGTTGGGGGCGATCTCGACCAGATCGAGCCCGGCGGCCTGCGCCATCTCAAGGGCGGTCTGGATCGGTGTCTTGCCGCGGTTTTCGCCAGCGGCGTCAATCAGTTGGACCTCGCGAACGCGGATCTCCTCGTTGATACGCGGACCGTCCTTCTTGACGGGCGGCGCGGCTTTCATCGGACGGCGAATGTTCGTTGCTCCTCTGCTGTTGCCAGGACGGCCCGGCAGGATGCGGATCCTGCGAGGCCAATGTCAAAGATTGGTAGAAACATTGCGCAAGTCAACGCCGCAGGGTCCGGAATCGCTCCGGAAGCCGGCGGCCGATGCAGGCAGGACACAATGCCGCGTCTCAAGCGGCGCGGCCGGCCGCGGGCCGGCGGCCGAGCGCGGCATAGACCGCAAGCGTCTGCTCGGCGACGGCGCGGGCGCTGAAATGGCCGACCACCCAGTCGCGGCCGCGGCCGCCGATCGCGTTCCGGGTGGCTTCCGGCATCGCGAACAGCCGCAGCAGGGTCTCGGCCAGCGCGGCATCGTCGCCGGCGGCGAAGCGCAGGCCGGTCATGCGGTGCTCCGGCACCGTCGGCGGCGACAGCACCACGTCGGCACCGGCGCCGAGATCGGACACCACCACCGGCCGCGCCATGGCCTGCGCCTCCAGGATGGCGCGCTGCAGCCCTTCCGGCTGGGTCGCGGCCGACACCACCACCGCGGCCGCGGCATAGGCCGCGGGCAGGTCCTCGCAGGGCCGGCCGATGCGGATCACGCCGGCAGTGTCGGTCGACAGCACCAGATCCCACAGCTCGCCGGCATAGCGGGTCTCGCCGCGGTCCTCGCCGACGAACACGCACAGGAAATCGGTGAACCCGGCGTCCTTGAGGCGGCGCGCCGCGCGCACCATGACGTGATGGCCCTTGCGGCGCAGCATGCGGCCGACCACCAGGATCACCCGGGTCTGCGGGCTGACGCCCCAGCTCGCCCGCACCGCCTCGATGCGCTGCGGCGTCATGGCGGCGAGGTTGAAGCGGCCGAAGTCGATGCTGCCCGGAATGACCGCGAGGCGCTCCCACGGCGTCCCATAGCGGTCGCGGATCAGCTGCGCGATCTGCTCGCTGGCGGCGATCACCCGCTCGCCGCGCGCCATCACGCTGTTGTAGAGCCGCTTGAACAGGTTCTGCTCGCGGAAGCCCTTGTACCAGCTCGTCAGGAACGGCAGCCCGGTGCGCCGCGCAGCAAGATAAGCGCTCCAGGCCGGCGCGCGGCCATGCGCGTGCAGCACGTCGCAATGCCGCTCGCGCGCGATCCGCGTCAGCGCGAGGCCGTTGCGCAGGATCACGAACGGATTGGTGCTGGCGAGATTGAGCCTGATCAGCTCGCCGCCGGCGCCGAGCACGTCCTTCACCAGCCGTCCGCCGCTCGACGCCACGATCGCCTTGTGGCCGGCGCCGGTGAGCACGCGCACCAGCTCCAGCGCACCGTGATCCGCGGCGCCGGCATCGAGCGTCGGCACCGCGATCAGCACCGTGAGCGGTTTCAGCGGGACGATGCGCGCGGACGAACTCTGCAAACGCTGCTCCGAAACCGTCTCACGCACCGATAAGCCCGGCATCCATCATCCTTTGCGACGGCATTCCCGTGGCGGCGCATCGCCATGCGCGCATCCCGAATGCGTCGAACCACGGCAGACCGGCCCGGATCGCGCCGAAACATCCGTGTCCGCAAGCGGCATCACGGGTCGCGGGCCAAGAGCGAGGTATAGACGCCGCGGACCGCCTCGGCAACGCTGCGCGGGGAAAACATGAACTCGGCGAATTGCCGGGCGCGCGCACCGAGCGCCGCATAAGCGGTGCGGTCGAGCGCCAGCGCGGCGGCGAGCGCCTGCGCCAGTTCGGCGGCGTTGCCGGGCCGCACCACCCAGCCGGTGCGCAGATCCTCCGGCATGCGCGGCGGAAACAGCACGTGTTCCGGCAGCACGCCTGCCGCGGTAACGATGGTGGGGCGTCCCATCGCCTGCGCCTGCGCCGCCGGAGCGCCGCTGTCCGGCGCCTGCAACGCCGGGATCGCCACGATATCGGCAGCGGCGAGCGCGGCCGGCGCATCGGCGCAGGGTCCGACGAAGCGCAGCAGCGTATCGACCGCGCGCTCGCCGGCGCGCCAATGCAGGGCGCGGACGTGGCGTCGGTCGGCGCGGTCATCGCCGGCGAACACCACGACGAGATTGCGGCCGCCGCCATTGCCGACGATCAGCCGCACGGCGTCGATCATCGTCATCTGTCCGTTCTCAGGCGTCAGCGCGCCGGGCACCAGCACCACGCGCTGCTCCGGCAGCACGCCCCAGGCGCGGCGCAGCGCGCCGATGCGCGCGTCCAGCACCGCGGCGGGGCTGAAGGCGGCGATGTCGATCGCGCGCGGGATCACGGTGATGCGGTCAGGCGCGATCTTGTAACGCTCGATCATCGCCAGCGAGATGAAGCTCGATGGCGCGATGACGCGGTCGCCGCGTGCCAGCACGCCGTGATAGCTGCGCCGCAGCCAGGTGTCGGCGATCAGCCGGTCGGGAAACGACGTCACCAGCCACACCGGCAGCGCATGCACCGCGCCGAGCGCGCTCCACGCCGCCGCGGCGCTGTGCGCGTGCACCACGTCGATGCGCTCGGTCAGCACGTAATCGTGCAGGAAGCGTGCATTGCTGCGCAGCTGCACCGGGTTGAAGCTCTCGCGCCGCAGCGGCAGGAATTCGCCGCCGAGCGCGCGCAGTTCGCCGACCAGCGGGCCATCGTCGCCGGCGATGATGGTGCGCGCGCCGGCTTGCAGCAGGGCGACCGCGGTGTCCATCGCGGCATGGCCGATCGCGTCGTCGCGCAGCGCCGGCACGATCTGCAGGATCGCGGCGCCGGCTAGCACCCGCGGGTTCGGCCGCGGCGGCGCGGCCGCCGTCGCAGATGCGGCGACGGCGCTTGCATTGGGGGCCGGTTTGCGGCGAGACAGGCTCGGCGCCGGGCTCGAGGCGAGGTTTGGCGAGATCATCGGAGCTGGGCGAATCGCAGGTCGCACATGCAGGAATCTACCCTCAAAACACTGACCGTTGGACAGGGCGCCGCGGCACGGACCATCGCGGTGAAGGCGCGGCCGGGCGCGCCGCCCGGCCTGTTCTGGCTGTCCGGCTACAAGTCCGACATGGAGGGCACCAAGGCGGCGGCGCTCGACGCCTGGGCCGCCGCCAATGGCCGCGCCTGCGTGCGGTTCGACTATTCCGGCCACGGCGCCTCGGGCGGCGCCTTCACCGACGGCACGATCGGCCGCTGGCTCGAGGAGAGCGTCGCGGTGTTCACCGCGTTCTGCCGCGGGCCGCAGGTGGTGATCGGCTCCTCGATGGGCGGCTGGCTCGCTTTGCTGCTGGCGCGGGCGCTGCAGGGCCGGCCCGATGCGCCGCCGCTCGCCGGCATGGTGCTGATCGCGCCGGCGGTGGACTTCACCGAGGAGCTGATGTGGAAGCAGTTCACGCCGCAGATCAAGGCCGAGCTCGCGCAGACCGGGCGCTGGGAGCGGCCGTCGGACTATTCCGACGAGCCCTATATCGTCACCCGCGCGCTGATCGAGGAGGGCCGCAACCACCTGCTGCTCGGCGGGCTGATCGAGACCGGCTGCCCGGTGCGCATCCTGCAGGGCGTGCGCGATTCCGACGTGCCGTGGCAGCATGCGGTCGAACTGGTGTCGCGCTTCGCGCGCGACGACGTGGTGCTGTCGCTGGTCAAGGACGGCGACCACCGGCTGTCGCGTCCGGAGGACATCGAGCGGCTGATCGCGGCGGTGGCGGAGTTCTGAGCCCGCGCGGGTTATTGAAAAAGAGCGTTCTCGTCATTCCGGGGCGCGAGCGAAGCTCGCAAACCCGGAATCCGGCCCGCTGGACATCTTGGTAATGTCTGGATTCCGGATCGCTGCCGTCAGCATGCTGGCGCGCTGATGGCGGCGTCCGGAATGACGAGGAGCCTGCTAGAAATCCAGATTGGCGTAATGCTTCGCCGGCGGCAGGCCGGCGATGGTGTCGTTCAGGATGGCGCGGAACGACGGCCGCGACTTGACGCGCGCATACCACTGCCGTGCCGCCTCGTTCTCGTGCCACGGCACCTCGCCGAGATAGTCGGCGGAGGAGAGCTGCGCCGCGGCGGCGAGGTCGGCATAGCTCAGCCGCTCGCCGGCGAGCCAGTCGCGCGTCTGCGTGAGCCAGCCGATATAGGCGAGATGGTAGCGGATGTTGTGGCGCGCGGCGCGCAGCGCGTCGCTGTCGGGCGGGCCGCCGCCCTGCTTCTCCGTCATGTGGCGCTTGAATTCGCGCTCGGTCACGAACGGATCGCAGACCTCGTCGAACAGCCGCTCGTTGAACCACGCCATCAGCCGGCGCACCTCGACGCGCTGGCTGATGGCGATCGGCAGCAGCCGCGCCTCGCCGTGCTCGGCGCCGCGCGTCTCGTCGAGATATTCGGCAATGATGGCGGCGCTTGGCACCGGCGGCTGGCCTTCCTCGATCAGCACCGGCAGTGTGCCGGCGGCGTTGAGCTTGAGGAAGCTCTCGCGCCGCTCCCACGGCCGCTCCTCGATCAGCCGTGCCTCCAGTCCATATTCGCCAAGGATCAGCCGCACGAAGCGCGAGTGCGGGCAGAGCGGCAGATGCAGCAGGGTCAGCATGCGCAAGCGATATCACGAGCGGCGCGCGGAAAGGCTGGCGCCGGCCGCTGGCCGGACCGTGTCCGCGGCCGGGAATCAGTGCGCGCGACTATGGGATAGCTGCCGCCGCCCGGCAACCGGGCCGGCTGTTGACCGCATGGCTTTTCCATTGCCCCCGTTCCGTCGTTGCGCGACAAGCGCATGGTGCCGATTCGGGCCGCATCGCGGCCGCTGCGGAGAGTCCCGATGAACTTGGACGCAATCATGGCCGCGCTCGCCGGTTTCGTGAATGCGCATCTCGACATCGTCAAGGCGCTGGTGCTCGGCGTGGTCGAGGGCCTCACTGAATTCCTGCCGGTGTCGTCCACCGGCCATCTGCTGCTGATGGAGCATTTCCTGGGCTGGGGCGACGCCGAGTTCGGCAAGTCGTTCGCCATCCTGATCCAGCTCGGCGCCATCCTCGCGCTGCTGACGATCTATTTCGGCCGGCTGTGGCGGCTCGCGCTCGGCATGTTCACGAGCTGGGCGGCGGCGCGCTTCGTCATTGGCGTGCTGCTCGCGTTCCTGCCGGCGGCGGTGGTCGGAGCGTTCGCCATCGGCTTCATCAAGGGCGTGCTGTTCAACGTCTGGATCGTCTGCGTCATGTTCATCGTCGGCGGCTTCGTGCTGCTGTGGGTCGACCGCAAGAATCTCGAAGCGCGCTATCACGACGCCACCGAGTTCACGCTGCCGATGTATCTCGGCATCGGCATCATCCAGTGCATCTCGATGATTCCCGGCGTGTCGCGCTCCGGCGCCACCATCATCGGCGCGATGCTGCTCGGCGCCGACCGCCGCTCGGCGGCGGAGTTCTCGTTCTGGCTGGCGATGCCGACCATGGTCGGCGCTTTCGCCTGGGAGCTCTACAAGAGCCACGCCGATCTCGGCGGCGGCAGCAAGCTCGTCATCGCGGTCGGCTTCGCTGCCTCGTTCGTGTGCGGCTGGATCGTGGTGAAGACGTTCCTGCGCTACGTGCAGCGCCACAGCTTCGCGCTGTTCGCGTGGTGGCGCATCCTGCTCGGCGTCGCCGGTCTCGCCGCGCTCGCGCTCGGACGCTGACGGCGCAGAAGCGCCGTCAGGCCAGCCCGCGGCTGAACTGTCCGGCCTTGCGGAAGCGCCACAGATAGGACGGCACCACCGCCGCCATCGCGGTCGGCGTGATGCCGATGCCTTCGAGCGTGCGGCCGCCGCGCTGGGCGGCCTCGGACACGACATTGTCGCTGCGCAGCAGCTCGACCTGGTCCGGGGTCAGCGGCGGCTTGGGCAGGAACTGCAGCACGCCGGCGACGAGCTTGGCGAGCCCGAACGGCAGCGGCAGCAGCAGGCGGCGGCGGCCGATGGTGGCGAGCACGTAGTCGAGCACTTCCTTCATGGTGCGGACATCCGGCCCGCCGAGCTCGTAGATGGTGCCGCCGCGCAGATGGCCGTCGACCGCCTCGGCGATCGCGGCGGCGACGTCGCCGACGAACACCGGCTGCAGCCGGGTGGCGCCGCCGCCGATCAGCGGCAGTACCGGAGACATCCGCGCCAGCGCGGCGAAGCGGTTGAAGAAATCGTCGTCGGGGCCGAACACCACCGAGGGCCGCATGATCACGGCCTGCGGCTGCGCCGCCAGCACCAGCCGCTCGCCTTCGGCCTTGGCGCGCGCATAGTGCGAGGGCGAGTTCTCGTCGGCGCCGATCGCGGAGACGTGGACCAGGCTCGCGCCATGCCGCGCCGCGGCCTCAGCGACATGGCCGGCGCCGGTCGCCTGCACGGTGTCGAAGCGCTGGCGGCCGCGCTCGAACAGGATGCCGACCAGGTTGACGACCACGGCGCTGTCGCGCACCGCAGCCTCGACCGAGGCGGGATGGCGCAGATTGGCCTGGACGGCATGGATCTGGCCGACCCGGCCGAGCGGCTGCAGGTGGCCGGTGAGTTCCGGCCGCCGCACCGCGACCCGGATGCGGTAATGGCGCTTGGCCAGCGCCCGCACCACCTGGCGGCCGAGGAACCCGGAGCCGCCGAACACGGTGATCAGGGTGTCGTAGGGGCTGCGGACGGTCATGGTTCCGGCTCTGGCTCCGACTCTCGCTGGGGTTGCCGGCGGCATACAGGATCGCCGCGCCGTCCGCTAGGTGTCGCGAGACCGCCCTGACCTCGGTTCTGTCATCCGGAAGGGGTCCGCCGAATTGACAACCGTGCGCCCCCTCCGTACCTATCGCCACGAGCCCAGATGGCGGAATTGGTAGACGCACTAGTTTCAGGTACTAGCGGTGAAAGCCGTGGAGGTTCGAGTCCTCTTCTGGGCACCATCTTAAAACCGGCCAAGCTGACCGCCGGCAGCAGGCAGCACTCAGCGGTAACATGACGATTCGCCTGCATCGCGGCGACCTTCCCGACCTGTCGCGCTACACCGGCGCGGTGGCCATCGACACCGAGGCGATGGGGCTCGATCCGCGCCGCGACCGGCTGTGCGTGGTGCAGCTCTCGCCCGGCGACGGCTCCGCCGACGTGGTGCAGATTCCGGCCGGCGCGACCGACGCGCCCAATCTCAAGCGGCTGCTCGCCGATCCGGCGATCACCAAGATCTTCCACTTCGCCCGCTTCGACGTCGGCCTGCTGTACGCCGCGTTCGGCGTGATGGCGCAGCCGATCTACTGCACCAAGATCGCCTCGCGGCTGGCGCGCACCTATACCGACAAGCACGGCCTCAAGGATTTGACGCGCGAGCTGCTCGGCATCGACATCTCCAAGCAGCAGCAGTCCTCGGACTGGGGCGCGCCGACCCTGACCGAGGCGCAGATCGCCTATGCCGCCTCCGACGTGCTGAACCTGCATGCGCTGCGCGACAAGCTCGACGCCATGCTGGCGCGGGAAGGCCGCACCGAGCTGGCGCAGGCCTGCTTCCGCTTCCTGCCGGAGCGGGTGCGGCTCGATCTGGCCGGCTGGGCGGCCGAGGATATTTTCGCCCATTCGTAAACGGCGGGCGGCGGTTGGCATGGCTAACCGCTTGTGATTAAAGCTGAATGCGGAGGGGGAGAGCGGTCGCGTCGCCGCACGTCGCCGTTCCGGGGCCACATTCGGCAGGATATGGTGCAAAGCCGCCGGGCCATTCCGTCAGGCGCGTGATGCAAGTGGGCATGAATCAGTCGATCGCAGCGACCACCGATCCGCGCAATGCGCGCACGAGCTGGACCCTCGGCCGCGCCGACAGCGACCGCGCGTTCCGCGCCGCGCGCCGCCACAGCCGCCTGGTGCGGTTCCTGCGCATCGGCATTCCGGTGTTCGTCGTCGTGGTGCTGGCGGTGACCGCGCTGGCGGCCTATTTCAACCCGTTGCGCATGCTCGGCCGGCTGCCGCTCGATCTCGGCAATCTCGTCGTCTCCGGCACCAAGATCACGATGGAGCAGCCGCGCATCTCCGGCTTCACCCAGGACAACCGCGCTTATGACCTGTCGGCCCGCGCTGCGGCGCAGGACATGACCCAGCCCGACCTGGTCGAACTCAGGGAATTGCAGGCGCGCATCGACATGCAGGACAAGTCCAAGGTCGAGGTGTCGGCGACGAGCGGCGTCTACGATTCCAAGCTGGAGACACTGACGCTGCGGCAGAACATCCTGCTGACGTCCTCGACCGGCTATGCCGCGCGGCTGAGCGAGGCGGTGATCGACGTGCGCAAGGGCAACGTGGTGTCGGAAAAGCCGGTCTCGGTCGATCTGCTCAACGGCACGCTCAATGCCAACCGGCTGGAAGTGGTGGATGCCGGCGAGAGCGTGGTGTTCGGCGGCGGCGTCGCCATGGTGCTGACGCTGCCCAACGACAAGACCGCGGACACCGGCGCGGCCGGCGGAAAGGCGGGCCGATGACGATGCGGTTTGCCGCCGCGCTGCTCTGCGCTGCGCTGGTTGCGCTTCCGGCGCTGGCGCAGAATCAGGGACCGCCCAATGCGCTGCAGGGCTTCTCCAAGAACCGCGACCAGCCGGTGCAGATCGAGGCCGCGACGCTCGAGGTGCGCGAGAAGGAGAAGCAGGCGACCTTCTCCGGCAACGTCAAGGTGACGCAGGGCGACACCGGGCTGCGGGCCAAGACGCTGGTGGTGTTCTACGAGGACAGCAACGGCAGCGGCGGCAGCAAGGATGCGGGCAAGGATGGCGGCAAGGACGCGGGCAAGGGCATGATCGCGGCGACGCCCGGCCCCGGCGGCCAGCAGCAGATCAAGCGCCTCGAAGCACGCGGCGGCGTGGTGGTGACGCAGAAGGACCAGACCGTGACCGGCGACACCGGCGTGTTCGACATGCGCACCAACACCGTGACCATGAACGGCAATGTGGTGATGACGCAGGGTCCCAACGTGATGCGCGGCGACCGTCTGGTGGTCGATCTCGGCACCGGCGTGTCGCGGGTGGAATCCGCGCGCTCCGGCGGCGGCCGCGTCCAGGGGCTCTTCCAGGCCGGCGGCGCGCGGCCGGGCGAGGGTGCGCAAGGTCAGCATCAAGGCCAGCACCAGGGCAACGTGCCGTCGATCCCCGCGCTGCCGGCGCCCCGGCAGCCGATGCGGCTGAATTGACCATGTCGGCAGGCGTGGCTCGGCGCGCGGCGTGCGCGCAGGCGGAATCTGCTAGACTGCGGCAATGCAGCATGGTCCGCAGCATAGTCCGCAACGTGGGCCGATGACCGCCGTCCCTTCATCGAGGCTGGCTTGAACATCCTGTCGTTCTTCCGCCGCCGTCCGGCGCCCGCCGACCGGCAGAGGCCGGTGCGCTGGGATCAGCGGCCGCTGCCGGGCGCGGCACCGGCCCCGCAGCCGCCGCGGCCGCCACGGCCTCAGGCCCAGCCGCAACCGGCCGCAGTCCCGGTGCAGGCGCCGCGGCCGCCGCAGCCGGTGCCGCAGCACTACGCTCCGCAGCAGGCGGGGCGTGCTCCGGCGCCGCAGCCGCGCGCACCGCAGCCGCAGCAGGTGCGTCATGATCCGCGCCAGGACGCCCGCCAGGGTGTGCGCCACGGCTATCTCGCCGCCCATGGCGTCGAGAAGAGCTTCGGCGCGCGCAAGGTGGTGAAGGGCGCGACCATGTATGTGCGGCGCGGCGAGGCGGTCGGCCTGCTCGGGCCGAACGGCGCCGGCAAGACCACGATCTTCTACATGATCACCGGGCTGATCCGCGCCGACAAGGGCCGCGTCGAGCTCGACGGCTACGACGTCACCGCGCTGCCGATGTATCAGCGCGCGCGGCTCGGCATCGGCTATCTGCCGCAGGAGGCCTCGATCTTCCGCGGCCTCAATGTCGAGGACAATATCCGCGCCGTGCTCGAGATCGTCGAGCCCGATCCGCGCCGCCGCGAGGCCGACCTCAACGCGCTGCTCGAAGAGTTCAACATCGCGCGGCTGCGCAAGACGCCGTCGATCGCGCTGTCGGGCGGCGAGCGCCGCCGCGTCGAGATCGCGCGCGCGCTGGCGACGCGGCCGAGCTACATGCTGCTCGACGAGCCGTTCGCCGGCATCGACCCGATCGCGGTCGGTGACATCCAGCAGCTCGTGCGCCATCTCACCAATCGCGGCATCGGCGTGTTGATCACCGACCACAATGTCCGCGAGACGCTCGGCCTCACCGACCGCGCCTATATCATCTATTCCGGCGAGGTGCTGATGGAGGGCCGCGCCCAGGACATCGTCAACAATCCCGACGTGCGGCGGCTCTATCTCGGCGAGGAATTCCGGCTCTGACCGCGCGCGCCGGCGCGCCGCCGCTGCCGCGAAAACGGGCGGCCGCTGCGCAAAAATTCCGCGCTGCAGCACCGCGCCGGCGGTATATATTGCCAAGCAAGAATCGGACCAGCCGGGACCGCCGCTCGATGGCCTTGAGCCAACGCCTCGAATTCCGCCAGTCGCAAGCGCTGGTGATGACGCCGCAGTTGATGCAGGCGATCAAGCTCCTGCAGCTGTCGAGCCTCGATCTCGCCGCCTATGTCGAAGCCGAGCTGGAGAAGAATCCGCTGCTCGAGCGCGGCAACGACGATGACGGCCTAGCTTCGGAGCCTGCCGAGCCGGAGCCGGCATCGGCGGAGGCCGCTGCCGACGATTGGGCCGCGCCCGAACTGGAGACCAGCCGCGCCGCGCTCGAGGCCGGGCTCGGCACCGAGCTCGACAATGTGTTTCCCGAGGACGACGGTGCCGCGCCCGCCGCCGCGGCGCCGGCCACCGATGCCGGCTTGGCGGCCTATTCCGAATGGTCGGCCGTCGGCGCCGGCGCGCGCCTCGACGGCGATTACAATCCGGAAGCTTTCGTCAGCGCGCCGCAGACGCTCGCCGATCATCTCGCCGCGCAGCTCGCGCTGGCGCTCGCCGATCCGGCGCGCCGCATGATCGGCCAGTTCCTGATCGATCTGGTCGACGAGACCGGCTACCTCGCCGGTGATCTCGATGCGGTCGCCGACAAGCTCGGCGCGCCGCGCGCCGAGGTCGAGGCCGTGCTCGCCGTGCTGCAAGGCTTCGAGCCGTCCGGCGTGTGCGCGCGCGACCTCAAGGAATGCCTGGCGATCCAGCTGCGCGAGCGTGATCGCTTCGACCCGGCGATGCAGGCGCTGGTCGACAACCTCGATCTCCTGGCGAAGCGCGATCTCGCGGCGTTGCGCAAGCGCTGCGGCGTCGGCGAGGAAGACCTCGCCGACATGATCGCGGAGATCCGCCGGCTCAATCCCAAGCCCGGCCTCGCCTTCGGCGTGGCGGCGGTGCAGCCGATCGTGCCGGACGTGTTCGTGCGCGCGGCGCCCGACGGCAGCTGGCAGGTCGAGCTCAACACCGACACGCTGCCGAAGGTGCTGGTCAGCCAGCGCTACTATGCGCAGGTGGCGAAGACCGCACGCAGCGATCAGGACAAGTCTTATCTCGCCGACTGTCTGCAGACCGCGACCTGGCTGGTGCGCGCGCTCGACCAGCGCGCCCGCACCATCCTGAAAGTGGCGAGCGAGATCGTGCGCCAGCAGGACGCGTTCCTGGTGCGCGGGGTGCAGCATCTGCGGCCGCTCAACCTCAAGACCGTGGCCGACGCTATCGGCATGCACGAATCCACGGTGTCGCGCGTCACCGCCAACAAATACATGGCGACGCCGCGCGGCATCTTCGAATTGAAATATTTCTTCACTGCCGCGATCGCTGCGACCGACGGCGGCGAGGCGCATTCCGCGGAAGCGGTGCGCCATCGCATCCGTCAGTTGATCGACGCGGAAAGTGCCAGCGACGTTTTGTCCGATGATGCGCTGGTGGACCGTCTCAAGGCGGCCGGCATCGACATTGCCCGCCGCACCGTGGCGAAGTATCGGGAAGCCATGCACATTCCCTCCTCGATGCAGCGCCGCCGCGACAAGCATGCCGCCGCCGTGGGTCCGGCCTGACCGCCGGCCGCATTGACCGGAGCGCGCGTCATTCCTAGCTTTGCTGGAGAGAATCGCGCCATCGCCGCCGGCGCTGTCAACGGGAGGTCGATATGGGTCTTCGCGACTCGGGCTTTCGCGTCTCGGGAAAGAACATCGAGGTCGGCGCGGCGATGCAGCAACGGATCAGCGAGCGGGTGCGCAGCGCGGCGGCGAAATATTTCGACGGCGGATTCTCCGGACATGCGACGATCGGCCGGGAGGGCTTCGGCTATCACACCGAATGCGTGGTGCATCTCGATTCCGGCGTCACGCTGGAGGCCGACGGCATGGCGGCGGACGCCTATGCCAGCGCCGATCTCGCCGCCGCCAATATCGAGAAGCGGCTCCAACGCTACAAGCAGCGGCGCACCGACCATCGCGAGGGACGTGAAAAGCGCCTGGTCAAGTGACATCGGCAGGGGACTGACATGTCCGATCGCGCTGACGTCGCCGCCGGCATCGGGCTACAGCAATTCCAGGAAAGTCGTGCAACGGTGTTTCGTCCCGAATTGCGCAACGACAACAGGACAGAGCGTTCCGCCCTTTCGTGGAAACGGCGGAACGATGTGAACTCCGCCCATTGACGCCATCGGAGCCGGTCCCTATGGTCCGCGCCTTCCAGCACACCCTCACCGCTTCCGCATCCGAGCCCGGATAGTTCCATGCCGCTCACCGATCTCGTCGCGTCCAACGCCGTGATCCCGGCGCTGAAGGCGAGCAACAAGAAGCAAGCGATCCAGGAGCTGGCGGCGCGTGCCGCCGTGCTGTGCGGCGAGAGCGAGCCGGCGATCCGCGAGATCTTGCTGCAGCGGGAGAAGCTTGGCTCCACCGCGGTCGGCAACGGCGTCGCCATCCCGCACGGCAAGCTGCCGAAGCTGACGCGGCTGTTCGGCCTGTTCGCGCGGCTCGAGCAGCCGATCGGCTTCGAGGCGCTCGACGGCCAGCCGGTCGATCTGGTGTTCCTGCTGCTGGCGCCCGAGGACGCCGGCGCCGATCATCTCAAGGCGCTGGCGCGCGTGGCGCGGCTGCTGCGCGATCCGGCGGTGGCGGCGAAGCTGCGGGACGCGCGCAGCGCCGATGCGCTTTATGCGGCGTTGGCGATGTCGCCGGCCGCGGCCTGACCGAAATTCCGGACCGCAAAAAAATTCCGGATCGCCGGCATGGCGATCCGGAATCGGGATAATCCGAATTCAGCGGCCCGAACTCAGCGTTTCGCGTTCAGGCGGATGGTTTCCGTCGCACGCGCTTGCGCGCGTCCCGGTCAGTGCACGCTGACGGGTTCGAGCGACTGGCTCCAGGCATTCGCCAGCGCGGCTTCGCGCGTGTCCGTCAGCATCATCGGCGTGCCGTCGGCCGCGTGCAGCACGAACAGTTCGAGGCCGGCCGCGATCTGCGGCGCCTGCGGGAACAGCCGGTGCACGTCCTCGGAGCGGATCGACTTCACGTAAGCGATCTGGCCGTCGCCGAGATGCGCCAGCGCATCCGGGGTGATGGTGGGGGTATTCGTGGTGTCGTTGATCATCTTGGTGGTCATGGCTCTCGACTCCTTTTTTCCACTGTGTGGTCGAGCCCTTGTTGTTGTCCCGTCAGTCCTGCACGCCGGTCTCGTGCTTCAATCCTGCGCGTTGATCGCGATCGTTTTGACAACGCGCTCCGGTTCCGGACGGACCAGATCGACGGATAACAATCCGTTTTTCAGGTCGGCCCCCAATACCTCCATGCCTTCCGCCAGCACGAAGGTGCGCTGGAACTGGCGCGCGGCGATGCCGCGGTGGAGGAACTGCCGGCTCTTGTCGTCCTGCTGCCGGCCGCGGATCACCAGCTGGTTTTCCTCGATGCTGACGTCGAGCTGGTCGCGGGTGAACCCGGCCACCGCCAGCGTGATGCGCAGCCGGTCCGGCTGGTTCGCATCCCGGGTGATCCGCTCGATGTTGTAGGGAGGATAGCCGTCGGCGCCCTTGGCCACGCGGTCGAGCACGCGCTCGATCTCGTCGAAACCCAAGAGAAATGGGCTGGAAAGCGACGGAACTCTGGACATGGACTTCAAAGCCCTCGTTAGAAGCGACTTTGAGGGGCCCTTGCGGCGCCCCGCCCGGCCGGCACCTGCCGTCCGGTTACGCCCAATATGGGAATTTGCCGGCGCCGCGCAAGCGGGTTCCCGGCGGGTGCCCGGGCCTTTCCAGGCGCTCTGCGGAGAAGCTGGGGCAGCAGCCGTTGCGCCGGCAGGACGGCGATGGCCCCGGAGCCGGTTGAGGGGAGGCCGCGACCGCGGGACCGGCTGCGGGCTTGCGGCGATGACCGCGGTCCCGACGATCGTGACGTTCGGGCTGATGGACCTGAACACTGCGCCGTAGCCCATGATCCCGCATCGCGCGATCGCGATCATGACGAGCGCGTGCGCTCATATCCGCGACCCGTGTGTCCGCCAAAGGAGTGAGCGCGCGTCGTGCTACGTCGATGCGATTCAAATAATTTGAATCGATCTGTCGGTATTCACGTTAACGCGCACGCGCCGTGGTTAAATTTCCGCTGCGGCCTTTACGTTACTTCGCCAAAAACTTTCATCGCATCGTCCATTCGCGAATCGCGCCGCTACAGTCTGCACCTCGAAGAACGTCGTTCGGCGCGAGGAGCGGGCAGTGCAGACGCAGACCTTTGAGTTCGACGCGGACTATTTCGAGCCGTCATCCGAGCAGCGTGTGCTGGGCATCGCCAAGATCGTGTGCGTGGTGCTGGCGGGCGTGTCGCTGACATTCAGCCTGCTCGACATCGTCGAGATCCGGTCGGTCGCCGAAGCCTCGGCGTTCTGGAGCGGCAAGCTGCGGCCGGCGCTCACGGCGGCCTGGCCGGGCGGTGCATCGGCGCTGGCGTCAGCGTCCGACGGCGACGATGACGGCGTCGTGGTGAGCCGCCTGCCGCGGTTCGATCGCGCCGTTGCCGCCGCGCCGCATGTGCTGCCGGAAAGCGCCGCGACCGATGCCATGGCCTCCGTCGCGCCAAGTACAGCATCAAGTGCAGGGCCAAGTGTAGCGCCGAGCGTTGCCGCAGAGACGCCATCGCGTCCGACGCCGCCCTCGCCGCCGCGTCTCGCCAAGACCGACACCGCGCCGCCGCTGCTGATCACCGCACGCGCGCCGTCGCCCGCGGCGCCGGTGATGCTTGCCTCGGCATCGCCGGCCGATCTGATCGTGACGCCACCGGCCGCGCCGGTGACGCCGGTCGCGCTGGCGCCCGCAATCGAGCCGGAGCCGGCGCCGCTCCAGGTGCCGACCGCGTCGGTGCCGGCGGCCACGCCGGTCCCGCCGCCGTCTCCTGCGGCCGCACCTTTCCCTTCGCTGGCAGCGGTGCCGCTGCCGCGTCCGTCACCGGCGCGCGAGGAGGGCCCGCATCAGCCGACGCCGGCTGAATTGCTCGGCCTCGACATCAATCCGAAGGAACGCGCGCGGGCGGAGCGCTGCCTTGCCAATGCGGTCTATTTCGAAGCGCGCAGCGAGCCGCTGCGCGGCCAGATCGCGGTAGCGCAGGTGGTGATGAACCGCGTGTTCTCGCCGTTCTACCCGAAGGACGTCTGCTCGGTGGTGTACCAGAACGCCAACCGCCGGCTCGCCTGCCAGTTCACCTTCGCCTGCGACGGCAAGAGCAAGGCGATTCATGACCGTGGATCATGGGCGCGTGCCAACCGCATCGCCAAGCAGACGCTCGACGGCAAGCTCTGGGTGCCGGAAGTCGCGAAGTCGACGCACTATCACGCGCAATATGTGCGGCCCAACTGGATCCGCGAGATGCGCAAGACCTTCAAGGCCGGCCTGCACCTGTTCTACCGCCCCTATAACTGGGGCGACGGCTCCGACGAGCCGGGCTGGGTCAAGCCGGTGCAGACCGCGGCGAAGAAGAGCTGAGCGCGCCAGGCGATTGCGGCGAAGCCCCGCAGCCCTTCTTGGCGAAGGCGTGGCTTGATCCCGTCATCCGTGCTGGTGAATTGAAAAGCGCGCGAAGCCGGGCCGTCTGACGCGACGCCCGCAAACACGCCGCCGGCAACACAATGCCGCTTGCCGGCCGAAGCCTGGGGAAGTTGGTGGAGCCAGGCGGGATCGAACCGCCGACCTCCTGCATGCCATGCAGGCGCTCTCCCAGCTGAGCTATGGCCCCGGGAACGAAAGCTCGTCGATTGTACTAGCTTTCTTCCTCTTTGTCGCCGGTTTCGCCGATGATGTCGGTGACATCGGCGTCGCCGTCGTCGGTTTCCTCGATGAAGGTGTCGTCGTCGGCGGTATCGTCCGGAACCGCATCGTCATCGAGATCGACATCATCCTTCAGCGGGGACTTGCCCTGCGCCTCGGCATCGGCGTCCTCGAGCGAGATGAATTCGGCATCCGCGGTCTCCGGTTCCACCGCGACGTTCTTCTGCACGCCAGGGCGGCCGACATCGGCTCGCGCCGCCCGCGCCGCAACGACCGGTACAACGAACACGGTCTCGCATTTCGGGCACACGATCGGGTCTTTGTTCAGGTCGTAGAACTTAGCCCCGCAACTGGCGCAAAGGCGTTTGGTGCCGAGCTCAGGTTTAGCCACGTCTGGGTCCTTGACCGTCGGGGGAAAATCGGTGCTTCACTTGGACAGTCGGACGCCCGCTGTCAATAGCGCAAACGCAGGGGATCGCGGGTCCGCCGTACCGCCTGCGGCCGCCGCCGGATGGGTGACGCCGCGCGCCGGCGCATGGTAGGAGGGCCGCGATCGCGCCGTCGCGACGATCCGGAGCCGCATTGCGGCCCGCACCAGGACTGTTTCCGTGAGCGCCGACGCTTCCGCCATTCCGCAACCCTTGTCCGCCCGCCGCAGCGGCCCGATCACCGGCCGCCTGCGCGCGCCGGGCGACAAGTCGATCTCGCACCGCGCGCTGATCCTTGGCGCGCTCACCGTGGGCGAGACCCGCATCCAGGGTCTGCTCGAAGGCGAGGACGTCATCAACACCGGCAGGGCGATGCGCGCGCTCGGCGCCAGCGTGGAGCGTACCGGCGAGGGCGCCTGGAGCGTCAGGGGCGTCGGCGTCGCCGGCTTCGCGCAGCCGCAGGCGCCGCTCGATTTCGGCAATTCCGGCACCGGCTGCCGGCTGGTGCTCGGCGCGGTCGCCGGCTGCCCGATCGAGGCGGCGTTCGATGGCGACGCCAGCCTGCGCAAGCGGCCGATGCGGCGCGTGCTCGATCCTTTGCTGCAGATCGGCGCCCGCGCCGTTTCGGTCGCGGACGGAGACCGCCTGCCGCTCGTCATCCGTGGCGCCGCCGACCCGATGCCGATCGAGTACGAGCCGCCGGTCGCCTCGGCGCAGTTGAAGTCGGCGGTGCTGCTCGCCGGGCTCGCCGCGCCCGGCAAGACCACGGTGCTGGAGGTGCAAGCGACCCGCGACCACACCGAGCGCATGCTCAAGCAGTTCGGCGCCGAGATCAAATCGACCGCGCACGGCGAACACGGCCGCCGCATCGTGCTCACCGGCCAGCCCGAGCTCGAGCCGGCCGAGATCATCGTGCCGTCGGATCCGTCCTCGGCGGCGTTTCCGATGGTCGCGGCGCTGATCGTGCCCGGCTCCGACCTGATGCTGGAAAACGTGATGATGAACCCGCTGCGCACCGGCCTCATCACCACGCTGAAGGAGATGGGCGCCAGGATCGAGACGGTGGCGTCGCGCAACGAGGGCGAGGAGATCGCCGATCTGCGCGTGACCTTCTCGGCGCTGAAAGGCGTCGACGTGCCGGCCGCGCGCGCGCCGTCGATGATCGACGAATATATCGTGCTCGCGGTCGCGGCGGCGTTCGCGGAGGGCGAGACGCGCATGCGCGGCCTGCAGGAACTGCGCGTCAAGGAATCCGACCGGCTCGCCGCCACCGCCGACATGCTGCGCGTCAACGGCGTTGAGGTCGAGATCGACCAGGATGACCTGATCGTGCGCGGCAAAGGCGCGACATCGGGCGGGACGTCGGGCGCGCCGGGTGGCGGTCTGGTTGCCACCCATATGGATCACCGGCTGGCGATGGCGGCGCTGGTGATGGGGCTGGCCAGCGCGGCGCCGGTCAAGGTCGATGACACCGCCTTTATCGCCACCAGCTTTCCCGGCTTCGTCGACAGCATGCGCGCGCTCGGCGCGGATTTGTCGTGATCATCGCCATCGACGGCCCGGCCGCCTCAGGCAAGGGCACGCTGGCGAAGCGGCTCGCCGCGCATTACGGCTTCCCGCATCTCGATACCGGGCTGCTGTACCGCGCCGTCGCCAAGGCCGTGCTCGATGCCGGGCGTCCGGCCGAGGACGCCGCGGCCGCGATCGCTGCGGCACGGGCGCTCGATCCGTCGCGCTTCGACGAGGCGGCGCTGAAAGCCGACGCGGTCGGCAATGCCGCCTCTGTGGTCGCGGCGATCCCGCAGGTGCGCGAGGCGCTGCTGGCCTTCCAGCGCGCTTTCGCGCGCCGCTCGCCCGGCGCGGTGCTTGACGGCCGCGACATCGGCACCGTCATTGCGCCCGACGCCGAGGTCAAAATCTTCGTGACAGCGGCGCCCGAGGAGCGCGCCCGCCGGCGCGCCGCAGAGCTGCGCGGCCGCGGGGAACCGGCCGACGAGCCCATGATTCTCGCGGATATCCTGCGCCGCGACGCCCGCGACGCCGCCCGCGCGGTGGCGCCGTTCAAGCCGGCGCCGGATGCGCACTTGCTCGATACCACCCATTTGGCTATAGAGCCGGCCGTCCGGGCGGCCATCGATATCGTCGAAGCCATCCGAGCGGGCCGAGGGCGCGGCTGACCGTCCCTCGCGGTTGGAGGACCAAGCCCCGCTCGCGCATCGACGCGGCGTCGCGGACCTGAATCACCGTTTCGATCGCGCGGTTGTTGCGCCGGCCATCCAGTCGCCTGGAGGCCGCCGATGGCCTGCGGAGCTCTCGGCCCGCGTGCTCGAAACACCCGACCCATCAACCGCCGGCGCGCCGCTGAGGACCATTCATGGCTACTGCCACTGCTTCCAAAGTTCCCTCGCGCGACGATTTCGCGGCGATGCTCGACGAGTCCCTCAACCATGGCCACATGCAGGAAGGCTCGGTCATCAAGGGCACCGTGGTCGGCATCGAAAAGGACATGGCGATCATCGACGTCGGCCTGAAGACCGAAGGTCGCGTGGCGCTGCGCGAGTTCACCGGTCCGGGCCGGCAGAACGAGATCAAGGTCGGCGACACCGTCGAGGTCTATCTCGACCGCATCGAGAACGCGCTCGGCGAGGCCGTGCTGTCGCGCGACAAGGCGCGCCGCGAGGAGAGCTGGGGCAAGCTCGAGAAGTCGTTCAACGCCAACGAGAAGGTCACCGGCGTGATCTTCAACCAGGTCAAGGGCGGCTTCACCGTCGATCTCGACGGCGCGGTGGCGTTCCTGCCGCGCAGCCAGGTCGACATCCGGCCGATCCGCGACGTCACTCCGCTGATGAACACGCCGCAGCAGTTCCAGATCCTCAAGATGGATCGCCGCCGCGGCAATATCGTGGTGTCGCGCCGCACCGTGCTGGAAGAGACCCGCGCCGAGCAGCGCCAGGAGCTGGTGCAGAACCTCGAAGAGGGTCAGGTGATCGACGGCGTCGTCAAGAACATCACCGACTACGGCGCCTTCGTCGATCTCGGCGGCATCGACGGCCTGCTGCACGTCACCGATATCGCCTGGCGCCGCGTCAACCATCCGACCGAGGTGCTCAATATCGGCCAGACGGTGAAGGTCAAGATCATCAAGATCAACCACGAGACCCACCGCATCTCGCTCGGCATGAAGCAGCTGCTCGACGATCCGTGGCAGGGCATCGAGGCCAAGTATCCGGTCGGCGCGCGGTTCAAGGGCCGCGTCACCAACATCACCGACTACGGCGCCTTCGTCGAGCTCGAGCCCGGCATCGAGGGCCTGATCCACGTCTCCGAAATGTCGTGGACCAAGAAGAACGTGCATCCCGGCAAGATCGTCTCCACCTCGCAGGAAGTCGAGGTGCAGATTCTCGAAGTCGATCCGGTCAAGCGCCGCATCTCGCTCGGCCTCAAGCAGACCATGCGCAATCCATGGGAGGTGTTCGTCGAGAAGCACCCGCCCGGCTCGGTGGTCGAGGGCGAGGTCAAGAACAAGACCGAGTTCGGCCTGTTCCTCGGCCTCGACGGCGACGTCGACGGCATGGTCCACCTCTCCGACCTCGACTGGAAGCGTCCGGGCGAGCAGGTGATCGACGAGTACAAGAAGGGCGACATCGTGCGCGCCCAGGTGCTCGACGTGGACGTCGAGAAGGAGCGCATCTCGCTCGGCATCAAGCAGCTCGGCGGCGACCCGATGGCAACCGGCGCAGCCGGCGAGATGAAGAAGGGCGACGTCGTCACCTGTGAGGTGCTGGAGGTCAAGGAGGCCGGCCTCGACGTCAAGATCGTCGGCACCGATCTCGTCACCTTCATCAAGCGCGGCGATCTCGCCCGCGATCGCGCCGACCAGCGCTCCGACCGCTTCCAGGTCGGGCAGAAGTTCGACGCCCGCGTCACCCAGTTCGACCGCAAGACCCACAAGGTCTCGGTGTCGATCAAGGCGCTGGAAGTGGCGGAGGAGAAGGAGGCCATCGCGCAATACGGCTCCTCCGATTCCGGCGCGTCGCTCGGCGACATCCTCGGCGCGGCGCTGCGCCAGCGCAGCGACAAGGAGAAGGGCGAGGAGTAAGCTTGAATCCAGCGCCGCCCTGTCCGCGTCAGCGGGCTCGGGCGGTGCAGGATTCACGATCAGAGATCTTGATCGTTACGCCATCTGATCTCTCCCCGTCGTGGGAGAGGTCGCTTTTCAGGCCGATACCGAGGGCAACATGTCGCTGGACGCCGATGCCATCGTCGATCGCCGCCGGATGCGGCGCAAGCTCACCTTCTGGCGCGTCGCCACCGTGCTGGTGCTGGTGCTGGCGCTTGCCGGTCTCGGCGCGCGGTTCTGGCGCGACAGCCCGATCGCGGAGGCGAGCGGCAGCATCGCCCGCGTCAAGATCACCGGGCTGATCCGCGGCAACCAGGAACGCGTCGAGGCGCTGGAACGGCTCGGCCGGTCGCAGGCCAAGGCCGTTGTCGTCCATATCGACAGCCCGGGCGGCACCACCGCGGGCGCCGAGCAGCTGTTCAAGGCCCTGCGCGCGCTCTCGGAGAAGAAGCCGACGGCGGTCGTGGTCGACGGGCTCGCCGCCTCGGGCGGCTACATCGCCGCGCTGTCGTCCGACTACATCGTGGCGCAGGACACCTCGCTGGTCGGCTCGATCGGCGTGCTGTTCCAGTATCCGAACTTCGGCGACGCGCTGAAGACCCTCGGCGTCAAGGTCGAGGAAGTGAAATCCGCGCCGCTGAAGGCGGCGCCGAACGGCTTCGAGCCGACCAGCCCCGAGGCGCGCGCCGCGCTCGAGGCGATCGTGATGGACTCCTTCGCCTGGTTCAAGGGACTGGTGCAGGAGCGCCGCAAGCTCGACGACGATGCGCTGGCGCGCGTCAGCGACGGCCGCGTCTTCACCGGCCGCCAGGCGCTCGGCCTCAAGCTGGTCGACGCGCTCGGCGACGAGAAGACCGCGGTGGCGTGGCTGGAGAAGGAAAAGCATGTTCCCGCCGACACGCCGGTGCGCGATTACAAGCTCGAGCCGCGGCTTCGCGACCTGCCGTTCCTGCACGTCGCTGCCGTGGCGTTCGATGCGGTCGGCCTGAGCACGCTGGCGCGGCATCTGGAGAGCTCCGGCGCGGTGCAGGCGATCGAGCGCCTGAACCTTGACGGTCTATTGGCGCTTTGGCACCCTTCCTCCCCCAATTGAGCCCCCGCGGCGGGCCGCAGCGATCTCAAGCTTTGGACAGCGACCAGCAATGATAAAATCCGAGCTTGTGCAGAAGATCGCCGCGCAGAATCCCCATCTGTATCAGCGCGACGTCGAGAACATCGTCAACGCGATCCTCAACGAGATCACCAGCGCGATGGCGCGGGGCGATCGCGTCGAGCTGCGCGGCTTCGGCGCGTTCTCGGTCAAGCACCGTCCGGCGCGCACCGGACGCAATCCGCGCACCGGCGACCATGTCGCGGTGGAGCGCAAGTCGGTGCCGTTCTTCAAGACCGGCAAGGAAATGCGCGAGCGCCTCAACAAGCATTTCAGGACGGATTCGCCGTCGTCCTCTTCGTCGTCATCGTCCGCGTAAGCCCGCGTGTCGTGACCCGCCGCGCCTGTCTCCGCACGCCGCTTTGTCTCGCGGCCTCGGCCTGAGCGGGAGATCGCCGCGGTGATCCGCAAAATTCTCGCCGCCGTGGTTCTGGTGCCGCTCACGGTGCTGCTGCTGCTGTTCGCGATGGCCAACCGGCAGGTCGTCACCGTGTCGTTCGATCCGTTCGATGCGGCGCAGCCCGCTTATGCGGCATCGCTGCCGCTGTTCGTGCTGATCTTCATCCTCGCGGTGCTCGGCGTGCTCATCGGCGGCATCGCCGCCTGGCTCGGCCAGGGCAAATGGCGCCGTGCCGCGCGCCGGCTCGACGAGCGCGCCCGCCGCCTCGACGAGGAGGTGCGCGACTTGCGCCGGCGCGCCGATGCCGCCGCTGCTGCGCCGCCGCCCGCGCCCTCCGCGCCGCCGGTGCTGCCGCCGCCGCTGTGACCGGGAGCGGGCCGTTGCGCAGCATCAGCGCCGACGACATCGACCGCGCGCTCGACTATCCGGCGCTGATCGACGCGCTCGACGAGGCGTTCCGCGCCGATATCGTGGTGCCGCCGCGCCACCATCACACCATCGCGCGCGGCGGCAAAACTGCCGACGCTACGCTGCTGATCATGCCGGCCTGGCATGGCGCCGCGGCCGGCGACGGCTTCATCGGCTGCAAGCTCGCGACCATCTTCCCGGACAATGCCAGGGTGGGGAAGCCGTCGCTCTACGGGCAATATCTGCTGCTGTCGGGCGATACCGGCGAGCCGCTGGCGGTGCTCGACGGCCGCGTGCTGACGGCTTGGCGCACCGGCGCCGCCTCGGCGCTGGCAGCGCGCTATCTGGCGCGTCCCGACGCCGCGCATCTCGTCATGATCGGCGCCGGCGCGCTGGCGCCGCATCTGGTGCGGGCCCATGCCGCGGTGCGGCCGATCAAGCGCGTGACGCTGTGGAACCGGAGCCGGGCGCGCGCGGTCTCCACCGCCTTCGCGCTGGCGGCCGGCGGCATCGAGACCGACGTGACGGACGACCTTGCCGCCGCGGTGCGCGAGGCCGATATCGTATCCTGCGCCACGCTGGCGACCGAGCCGGTGCTCAAGGGCGCTTGGCTCAGGGCGGGCACCCATGTCGATCTGGTCGGCAGCTTCACGCCGAAGATGCGCGAGGCCGATGACCGGGTGCTCGGCCGCGCCCGCCTGTTCGTCGATACCCGCGGCGCGCTGAAGGAGGCCGGCGATCTCGTCGGCCCGCTGCGGCGCAAGGTCATCACGCCGGCCGACATCAAGGGCGACCTGTTCGAACTGTGCCGCGGCACGGTCAAGGGCCGCCGCTCGGCGCGGGAGATCACGCTGTTCAAGTCGGCGGGAACCGCGATCGAGGACTTTGCCGCGGCGGCCCTGGTCTGGAAGCGGCTCGCGGCCTAAGGGCAAGACAAACCGGGCGGGGCAGGCTAGAACCCGGCGCGGAAAACTGCCGCGGCGGCAGCGCAGGATGGTAGCAGGATCGTTGCGATCGGCATGGCACTTGTCGTGAAAATCTGCGGGTTGAGGACGCCGGACACGCTCGACGCGGCGATCGATGCTGGCGCCGATCTGGTCGGCTTCGTGTTCTTTCCGCCGTCGCCGCGCAACCTCACCTTGAGCGCCGCCAGGGCGCTGGGCGCCCAGGTTGGCGGCCGCGCCGGCAAGGTCGCGCTCACCGTCGATGCCTCGGACGATGTGCTGTTCGGCATCGTCGAGGCGTTGAAGCCGGACATGCTGCAGCTCCACGGCAGCGAGCCGCCGGAGCGCGTCGCGGTGGTGCGCTCGCGGTTCGGCCTGCCGGTGATCAAGGCGCTGCCCATCGCCGAGCGCGCCGACCTCGCGCCGATCCGGCTCTACGAGAAGGTCGCCGACCGCATCCTGTTCGATGCCCGGCCGCCGCGCGACGCCACCCGGCCCGGCGGGCTCGGCCAGCCGTTCGACTGGACGCTGCTCGGCAATCTCGCGATCGCGGTGCCGTTCCTTCTGTCGGGCGGGCTCGATGCCGGCAATGTCGCGCAGGCCCTGGCGCTGACCAACGCCCATGGCGTCGACGTCTCCTCCGGCGTCGAGCGCGCGCCCGGCGAGAAGGACATCGGCCGGATCAGGGCCTTCATCCGCGCCGCGCGCGCGGCCGACGCCGCCCGCCTCGAACGAAAGACCGCGACCGCATGAGCGTGCAGCAGCAGCCTAATTCATTCCGCACCGGCCCCGACGAGCGCGGCCATTTCGGCATCTATGGTGGCCGTTTCGTCGCCGAGACGCTGATGCCGCTGATCCTCGATCTGGAAAAGGCTTACGCCGAGGCCAAGGCCGATCCGGACTTCCGGCGCGAGATGGACGGCCATCTCAAGACCTATGTCGGCCGGCCGTCGCCCTTGTATTTCGCCGAGCGCATGACCGCGCACTATGGCGGCGCCAAGATTTACTTCAAGCGCGAGGAGCTCAATCACACCGGCGCGCACAAGGTGAACAACGTGCTCGGCCAGATCATGCTGGCGCGACGCATGGGCAAGAAGCGCATCATCGCCGAGACCGGCGCCGGCATGCATGGCGTCGCCACCGCGACCTTGTGCGCGCGCTTCGGCCTCGACTGCATCGTCTATATGGGCGCGGTCGATGTCGCGCGGCAGGAGCCCAACGTGTTCCGCATGAAGATGCTGGGCGCCGAGGTGCGCGCCGTGGAGTCCGGCACCCGCACGCTGAAGGACGCGATGAACGAGGCGCTGCGCGACTGGGTCACCAATGTCGCCGACACGTTCTACTGCATCGGCACCGTCGCCGGCCCGCATCCCTATCCGATGATGGTGCGCGACTTCCAGTCGGTGATCGGCCACGAGACCCGCGCGCAGATGCAGGAGGCCGAGGGCCGCCTGCCGGATTCGCTGATCGCTTGCATCGGCGGCGGCTCCAATGCGATGGGCCTGTTCCATCCGTTCCTCGACGACCGGCAGGTCGCGATCTACGGCGTCGAGGCGGCGGGTCACGGCCTCACCGGCCTGCACGCGGCCTCGATCGCCGGCGGCCGGCCCGGCGTGCTGCACGGCAACCGCACCTATCTGCTGATGAGCGAGGACGGCCAGATCCAGGACGCGCACTCGATCTCGGCCGGGCTGGATTATCCCGGCGTCGGGCCGGAGCATGCCTGGCTGCACGATGTCGGCCGCGTGCAGTTCCTGTCGGCCACCGACGACGAGGCGGTCGCGGCGCTGCAGCTCTGCTCGCGTCTCGAAGGCATCATCCCGGCGCTGGAATCCGCGCATGCGCTCGCCAAGCTCGCCGACCTCGCGCCCGGCAAGCCGGCCGACCACCTGATGGTCGTCAACATTTCCGGCCGCGGCGACAAGGACCTCGCCTCGGTCGCCGATTATCTCGCGGCGCGCAAATGATGGACCGCCAGAAGCTGATCGGCTGGATTCTCGTGCTGTGGTCGGGCGGCTATATCGTCTATCTGCTGAAGGCCCGCATCCTGGTGAGCGGCCCGCCGATCGAGCGCAAGGAGTGGATCTACTTCATCCTGTCGTTCGTCGGCCTGGTCCTCGGCACCATCAATATCCGCATGGCGGCGGCCCGCGCCCGCGGCCAGGTGTTCTACAAGCCGCAGTCGCTCACGGCGTCGAAGCGCGATAAGAACAAGCCATGACCCGCATCGACACGACATTCGCCGCGCTCAAGCGCGAGGGCCGCGCCGGCCTGATGACCTTCATCATGGCCGGCGATCCCGACCACGACACCTGTGCCGCGATCCTTGCCGCGTTGCCGCAGGCCGGTGCCGACGTGATCGAGCTCGGCATGCCGTTCACCGATCCGATGGCCGACGGTCCGGCGATCCAGGCCGCCGGCCTGCGCGCGCTCAAGGCCGGCGCGTCGATGAAGCGCACGCTGGAGCTGGTGCGCGGCTTCCGCCGTGGCAACGATGCGACGCCGATCGTGCTGATGGGCTACTACAATCCGATCTATGTCTACGGCGTCGACAAATTCCTGGTCGACGCCAAGGCGGCCGGCGTCGACGGCCTCATCGTCGTCGATCTGCCGCCGGAAGAGGATGACGAACTGTGCCTGCCCGCGCTGAAGGCGGGGCTGAATTTCATCCGCCTGGCGACGCCGACCACCGACGACAAGCGGCTGCCGACCGTGCTCACCAACACCTCGGGCTTCGTCTATTACGTGTCGATCACCGGCATCACCGGCTCGGCCGCGCCCGACACCGCCAGGGTCGCGGCCGCGGTGGCGCGCATCAAGCGCCGCACCGCGCTGCCGGTCGCGGTCGGCTTCGGCGTCAAGTCCGCGGAGCAGGCGCGCGCCATCGCCGGGGTGGCCGACGCGGTGGTGGTCGGCTCGGCGCTGGTCGAGGTGGTGCGTACCAATCTCGATGCCGAAGGCCGGCCCGCCGCCGGCACCGCGGAGGCGGTCGCGGCGCTCGCCGGCCGGCTCGCCGCCGGCGTGCACGAGGCCGCCGCCAAAGCGGGTTGAAAAAGGTAAGTTGAATCATGCCCTTAACCCTCGCTCGCGAGGGTTATATCCGGCCGCGATCCGGCCTATATAATTGAGCCATGAACTGGATATCGAACGTCGTCCGGCCCAAGATCCGCAGCATCCTCAACCGCCGCGAGACGCCGGAAAATCTCTGGATCAAGTGCCCGGAAACCGGGCAGCTCGTGTTCTACAAGGACGTCGAGGCCAACCAGTTCGTCATCCCGAACTCGAACTATCACATGCGCATGAGCGCCGCCGCGCGGCTCAAGGCGCTGTTCGACGGCGGCGTCTATGACGAGATCGCGCTGCCGGAAGCGCCGCTCGATCCGCTCAAGTTCCGCGACGAGCGCCGCTATGCCGACCGGCTCAAGGATGCGCGCACCAAAACCGGCATGCAGGATGCGGTGAAGGCCGCGGTCGGCACGCTCGACGGGCTGGCGGTCACTGCCGCCGTGCAGGATTTCGATTTCATGGGCGGCTCGCTCGGCATGGCGGCGGGCGAAGCCTTCGTCGCCGCGGTCGAGGCCGCGGTGGCGCGCAAGACGCCGTTCATCATGTTCGCGGCCTCGGGCGGTGCGCGCATGCAGGAAGGCATCCTGTCGCTGATGCAATTGCCGCGCACCACGGTCGCGGTGCAGATGCTGCGCGAGGCGCGGCTGCCTTATATCGTCGTGCTCACCAATCCGACCACCGGCGGCGTCACCGCCTCCTATGCGATGCTCGGCGACGTGCATATCGCCGAGCCCGGCGCGCTGATCGGCTTCGCCGGGCCGCGCGTGATCGAGCAGACCATCCGCGAGAAGCTGCCCGAAGGCTTCCAGCGTTCCGAGTTCCTGGCCAAGCACGGCATGGTCGATCTCGTCGTGCACCGCCACCAGCTCCGTGCCACGCTCTCCAATCTCTGCCATCTGCTGATGCGCGCCCCGGCGCCGGCGCGGCCGGCGCAATTGCCGGTCGCGGCGCACGCCTGACGCTGCGTTCCGATGACAGCCGTCGATACGATCCTGCAGCGCCTAACGGCGCTGCATCCCAAGCTGATCGACCTGTCGCTCGACCGGATGTGGCGCATCCTCGCCGCGCTCGATCATCCGGAGCGCCGGCTGCCGCCGGTGATCCATGTCGGCGGCACCAACGGCAAGGGATCGACGGTCGCGTTCCTGCGCGCCATGCTGGAAGCCGCCGGCAAGCGCGTCCATGTCTATTCCTCGCCGCATCTGGTGCGCATCAACGAGCGCTTCCGGCTCGCCGGACACCTGGTCTCGGATGACGAGCTGGCGCAGGCGATGGCGCGTTGCGAGGAGGCCAATGCCGGCGCGCCGATCACGGTGTTCGAGATCACCACCGCGGCGGGGATGCTGCTGTTCGTGCGGCATCCCGCCGATCTGCTGCTGCTCGAGGTCGGGCTCGGCGGCCGGCTCGACGCCACCAATGTGGTCGAGCGGCCGCTGGCGAGCGTCATCACGCCGGTCTCGATCGACCATGTCGATTTCCTCGGCGGCACCATCGAGGAGATCGCGGCGGAGAAGGCCGGCATCATCAAGCGCGGCGTGCCGCTGATCGTGGCGGCGCAGCCGCGCGCCGCGCTCGCCGTGATCGAGCGGCAGGCGGCGCGGCTCGGCGCACCGGCCGCGATCGCCGGCGAACATTTCACCGTCACCGAAGAGCGCGGCCGCCTCGTCTATCAGGACGAGGCGGGCCTGCTCGATCTGCCGGCGCCGAAGCTGTTCGGCCGGCACCAGTTCGACAATGCCGGGCTGGCGATCGCAACGTTGCGCGCGCTGAAGGACGAGCTGCGCGTGCCGCCCGCGGCGTTCGAGGAGGGCGTGGCCAAGGCGGAATGGCCGGCGCGATTCCAGCGTCTCACCCACGGCGCGCTGCTGCCGCTGGCGCCGCCGGGCAGCGAGCTGTGGCTCGACGGCGGCCACAATCCCGACGGCGGCCGCGCCGCGGCGGCGGCGCTCGCCGATCTCGAGGAGCGCGTGCCGCGGCCGCTGGTGCTGATCGTCGGCATGCTGCAGACCAAGGACTGCGCCGGCTTCCTGCGCAACTTTGCCGGCCTCGCCCGCCGGCTGATCGCGATCCCGGTGCCGAACCAGCCGAACGCCATGACCGCCGAGGCGGTGGCGGACGCCGCGCGCGGCGTCGGGCTCAGCGCCACCACCCGCGACGGCATCGCCGATGCGCTCGCCGCGGCCGGCAAGCTCGATCTGTCACCGGCGCCGCGCATCCTGATCGCGGGCTCGCTCTATCTCGCCGGCGAGGTCTTGCAGGCGAACGGCACGCCGCCGCTGTAAGCACGGGCCGCGCGTCAGCGCAGCAGCGTCATCAGCTTGGCGCGCTTTTGGGTCACCTGATCCATGGTGCATTGGCGCGGCGCCTTGTCGGGCCGCCAGCGCAGCAGCCGCGTGCCGTGGCGGAAGCGGCCGCCGGAAAAGTGATCGTAGCAGACCTCGACCACCAGCTTCGGCTTCACCGGCTGCCATTGCGACGACCGCTTGGTCGACCAGCGGCTCGGTCCGCCCGGCTTGTCGCCGGTGAAGCCGGGTCCGCCGACGAGCTTCTCCAGCTTCGCGGTCAGCGCCGGCTTGTCGGCATCGGCGAGGCCCGAGGTGAAGCCGACGTGATCGAGCCGGCCGTCGTCGTCGTAGAGCCCGAGCAGCAGCGAGCCGACCACCGGCCGGCCCTCGTTGTAGCGGAAGCCGCCGACCACGCAGTCGGCGCTGCGGTAGTTCTTGATCTTCTGCATGCCCTCGCGGTTGCCGGACTGGTACGGCAGGTCGGTGCGCTTGGCGATGATGCCGTCGAGCGCGCTGCCGACCCTGGCGAGCCATTTGCGCGCCTCGGCGAGCTTGCGCGTCGCCGGCGACAGCCGGAACCGGTCGGTCGCGGCGAACTGCGCGCGCGCGAAGGCTTCGAGCCGCGGCCGTCGCTCGGCGAGCGGCCGGCCGGCGAGATCCTCGCCTGCAGCGGACAGCAGGTCGAACACGATCAGCAGCGCCGGTGTCTCCGCCGCCAGCCGGGCGACGCGGCTCGCTGCCGGGTGGATGCGCTGCAACAGGTCGTCGAACGAGAACGCGCCGCCGCGCGGCACCACGATCTCGCCGTCGAGCACGAAGGCATCGGCCTTGAGGTTGCGCGCGGCTGCAACCAGTTCGGGGAAATAGCGGGTCAGCGGCCGGCCTGCCTTGGACTGCAGCGTGACGGACTTGCCGTCGCGGAACAGCAGGCAGCGAAAGCCGTCCCATTTCGGCTCGTATTGCCAGTGCGGGCCGGTCGGCACCTCCTCGACGGACAGCGCCTCCATCGGCACGAACGGCAGACGCAACGCGGACGGCATGCAGCGCCTCGGCAATCGGTTGAAGCGCTGCCTCAACGCAAACGGCCAGCCTTTCGGCTGGCCGTCGTTGAAAAAAATTCCGGTAGGCTGAGGCTCACACGGCGCTGCTGATCCACTGCTGCAGCTTGACCTTGGGCGCGGCGCCGACCTGGCGCGAGGCGATCTCGCCGTTCTTGAACATCATCAGCGTCGGGATCGACATGATGCCGTATTTGGCGGCGGTGTTCGGGTTCTCGTCGACATTGAGCTTGACGATCTTGACCTTGTCGCCGAGCGCGCTGGCGATCTCGTCGAGCGCCGGCGCGATCATCTTGCAGGGGCCGCACCACTCCGCCCAGAAATCCACCACGACCGGTCCGGTCGCCTTCAACACGTCCGCTTCGAAGCTCGCGTCCGATACCTTGCCGACCGCCATGATGCACCTCGTGGATTGGCTGGTTTTGGGGAGGGAAGGAGGCGATTCGCCCCGGCCCGTCGGTCAGAAACTATGAAGGGGGGTGGGGGGCGTCAAGGCGACCTTCGGCGCGGCTCACGCGGAGGTGACCCGCGTCCGCGTCCTGTCGAGCGTCGTATCAAGCGTCTTGGCCAGCGCCGCGTCGAGCGCCGCGGCCGGGACTTCGACGAGATCCGGCGCGTCGGTCCACACCAGCGCCGCGCGGATGGCGCGGTCCGGATAGAGCTTGGCCAGTACGGCGCGATAGAGCGCGAGCTGGCGCAGATAGGCCGCCGGCGCGGCGCGCGGACGCCCGGTCTTGTAGTCGACGATCAGCACCTCGTGCGTGGTGACGACGAGACGGTCGATCTGGCCGTTGACGCGGATGCCGGGCAGGGTTCCCACCACCGCCACCTCGGCGCGGCTGCCCGGCGCGAACACCGCGGCGAAGCGTGGATCGTCGAGGATCGCCAGCACCTTGCGGACGATGTCCTCCTGCTCGTCCGCGCTGAAGGGTATCGTAGCGGCGCGCGCCGCGCGCGCGAGATAGCGCCGCGCCTGCGCCGCGCGCTGCGCCGGCGCGATGTCGGGCAGCGACTGTAGCAGGCGGTGAATGGCCGCGCCGCGGATGCGCGCCCGCTCGGCGTTGGCGTGGCCGTCGCCGGCGCGCGGCGCCACCGCGTCGTCGTCGCTGTCCGAGGGCGACACCAGGCGCACCGCGGGCGCTTCGGGCGGCGCCGCGCGCGCGAGCCAGTCCGGCGTCGCGGGCATCGGCGCTGCTGCCGGAGCAGGCGGCGCCACGGCTGCCGGCGGCGGCGCGCCCGGCTTGCGGATGCGCCACACCGTGCCGTCGCCGTCGTCGGCCGGCTCCTCGGTTGCGAGCGGGATCAGCGCCTCGGCGACGAGATCGTACCAGCAGCCTTGCGGGCGCTGGTTGACGCCGTCGACGCCGCAGATGATCACGCGCTGCTCGGCGCGGGTCAGCGCGACATAGAGCAGCCGGCGATACTCCTGCTCGGCGGCGGTGCGCGCGTCGGCCCGCGCCTGCGCCATCGCCGCAGTGTCGCTGCCCTGTGCCGCGGCCCAGACGAAGCCGGTGCCCGGCAGCGCGATCAGCCGCGGATCGTACGGCCCGCGCGGCCGGTTGATGGTGTCGGCGAGGATCACGACCGGCGCTTCCAGGCCTTTCGCGCCGTGCACGGTCATCACCCGCACCTCGTCGCGGCCCATCTCCATGTCGCGCTTGATGTCGGTGCGCGCCGCGCGCAGCCAGGCGACGAAGCCCTGCAGCGACGGCGTCTCCCGCGTCTCGTAATCGAGCGCGAGATTGAGGAATTCGTCGAGCGCGTCGGCCGCCTCGATGCCGAGCCGCTGCAGGAATTTGCGGCGGCCGCCCTCGGCGCTGAGCACATGCGCATAGAAGGCGAACGGCAGGTCGCGGCGCGCCTGCGCGGCAAGGCGGTCGAACAGCGCCGACGCTTGCGCGAAGCGCGTGTTCTCGCCGGCGCGCCGGCGCAGCTCCTCACGCAGCGGACCCTTGCGTTGCCACGCCAGCGCCAGCAAGTCGTCGTCGTCGAGCCCGAACAGCGGGCTCTTCAGCACGGTTGCGACCGCGAGGTCGTCCTGCGGCAGCAGCAGCGCATCGGCCAGCACCATCAGGTCGAGCACCGCGATGTGCTCGGTCAGCACCAGCCGGTCGGCGCCGGCGACCGCGATGCGCGCGTCCTTGAGCGCGCGGATGATGGTCTCGAACAGCGCGCCGCGCCGGCGCACCAGGATCAGCACGTCGCCGGCGCGGCCGCCCTGCGCGATATGCGCTTTCACCGTGGCGGCGATCTTGCGCGCGAGCTTGGCGCGCGGGCTGTCCGGCGCCACGGTGTCGAACGGCGCGGTCCAGCCCTCGCCGGCCGGACGCCGCTCCGGCGTGATCGCGTTCCAGATCTCCACCATGCCGGGCGCGGCATCGGGGAGCGCCTGGTGCACCGGCGGCTCCGCCACCGCGGTCAGGCCGTGATGCGCCTGCGGCCGGCGGAACACGGCGTCGACCGCTTCGAGCACCACCGCGCCGGAGCGGAACGAGGTCTTGAACTCGCGGGCGATGAACACGCTGCCGGCGCCGTCATGCGCGCGCTTGAAGTGCGTGCGCATCTCCGCGAAGGTGTTCGGCGCCGCGCCCTGGAACGAGAAGATCGACTGCTTCTCGTCGCCGACCGCGAAGATGGTGCGCCGGAGCGCGCCGCGCGCGCCGGCGCCGGCGGTGAACTCGGCGGCGATCGCCTTGATGATCTCCCATTGCTGCGGGCTCGTGTCCTGCGCCTCGTCGATCAGCATGTGGTCGATGCCGAGGTCGAGCTTGTACAGCACCCAGGCCGCCGACGCGTTGCGGAACAGCGCCAGCGTCCTGCCGATCAGGTCGTCGTAATCGAGCAGGCCGCGGCGGTCTTTCTCGGCCTGGTAGCGCGTGATCACCGCGCTGGCGATCACCATCAGCGCCGCGGTGCGGTCGCGCGCGGCGATCGCGCGCCGCCGCGCGATCAGCGCGCAGACGCGGTCCTGCTCGGCGAGGAGCCGCGCCAGCCAGTGCGGGTGGGTCTCGGCGAGCTTCTTGGTCAGCAGCGATTTGCGCGGCGCGAGCTCGGCGGTGCAGAAGATGCGCAGATAGGCGTCGATCCTGTCGTCGCCGGCGATGCTGCGCAGGTCGGTCCAGGCATCGGCCTGCTTGGCATCGGTTTTCAAGCCCGTCTTCAAGATCGCAACGAGATCGGGCCAGTCGCGCTCGGGAATCAGCGATTCGGCAAACAGGGCGTCGCGCGCCTTGGCGTCGGTGTCGTCCGGCGCGAGGCCGAGCGCGGCCGACAGCTCCGCCACGGCGTTGTCGAGGCTGCCGGCGCGCTCGATCCAGCCGGTGAGCCGGTCGCGCTCGCCGATCACTTCGCTGATGACCTCTTTCAGCGTCTGGTCGGCGGCGGCGATCAGCGCCCGTTCGAGCGCGCGGCCGAGCGCGCTGTCCGGCGCGGCGGCGGCATCGAGCAGCACCGCGAGCGTCAGCCGCTCGAGGAGCTGCGCGGTGGCGGCCTCGTCGAGCACGCTGAAGCGCGCCGCGACATTGGCCTCGAACGGAAACTGGTGCAGCAGCCGCGTGCAGAAGGCGTGGATGGTCTGCACCTTGAGCCCGCCCGGCGTCTCCAGCGCCGCCGCGAACAGCCGCCGCGCATAGGCGCGCGTCGCCGCATCGGGCCGGATATTGGCGGCCGCGGCGATCTCGGCGTCGAGCGCGGCGTCGTCGAGCGAGACCCAGCGCGCCAGCGTGCCGAACACGCGGTTCGCCATGTTGGCGGCCGCCGCCTTGGTGAAGGTGATGCAGAGGATCTTCGCCGGGTCGTTGCCCTTGAGCAGCAGGTTGATGACGCGCTGCGCCAGCACGTGGGTCTTGCCGGAGCCGGCATTGGCGCCGACCCAGGCCGACACCGCCGGGTCCGACACCTCGCGCTGCACCGCGCGCACGGCTTCGGGAATGGTGCGCGGCCGGCTCATGCGTCGTCGTCCTCGGCGATCGACCATTCCTTGACGCGGGCGAGATGGTCGTAGTCGCCGTAGCGCCGGCCGCGCCACATCGGGCTCACCAGCGAGGTGTAGCCGTGCGCCTCGTCGTCGAAATAGGCGATCAGCGCCGTGAGCTTGGCGAGCGATTCGTCGGCCAGCGCGTCGGGCGTGGTCTCCTTGAGCTGGACGATGCGCTCCTCGCCGGCCGGCTCGCCGCCCTTGAGGCTCACATAGACGAGCTCGGCGACGCCGGCGCCGGAAGGGATGCCGTCGAACGCGCCGCTGCGCAGCATCGCCGCTTCGAGTGGCAGTTGCGGCGCGAAGCCGACCCTCACCTCGTTATGGCCGGGAAGCCGGCCGGTCTTGTAGTCGAGAAGGACATAGCGGCCGTCGGCGCGCCGTTCGATCCGGTCGGCGCGGCCGGTAAGCGTGAACGTGCCGTCGCGGCGCGGGATCGCGAGCTCGCCCTTGACCTCCGGATGCACGGCGGCAATCGCGCCGCGGCGTTCGCGCTCCCATTGCGCGAACCAGGCCGCGATGCGCAGGAAGCGCGGCCACCAGAACGCCCTGGTCTCGGGAAAGTCCTCCAGCGCCTTGAAGCCCTGCGCGCCGAGCGCGATCAGCGCTGCCGCCGGATCGTCCGGCAGCGCATCCGCATAGTGCTGCGTGAATGCCGCGACCGCGGCGTGGATCACGGTGCCGCGGTCGGCGGCGCCGGGCGGCGTGTCGACGGCGTCGAGCGGCTCGAGCTTCAGGATGTGCCGCGCATAGATGGTGTAGGGATCGCGCAGCCAGTCCTCGATCTGCGTCACCGACAGCCGCGACGGCCGCTGCGTGCGCGGTGGTTTCGGCGAGGGCTGCGCCACCGGCGTCACCGCGGCGGGACGGTCGAGCGCGCGCGCCCATTGCAGATAAGTCTCGCCGCGGGCCAGCGCCGCGGACCATTCCGCCTCGCCGGCGAGCGCGGCGATGCGCTGCACGAAGCGCGACGCCACGGTCGGCGCGCCGGAAAGCTTGGCGGCGCGGGTGAGGATCACCTCGCCGGCGCCCATCGCCTGCGCGAAGTCGTGCGCCGACAGGCCGATGCGGCGCTCCGGCAGATCGAGGCCGAGTGCATGGCGCATCGGCCGGCTCAGCCACGGATCGCTGCGCGTCTCCGGCGGCCAGGTGCCTTCGACCAGCCCGCCGAGCACGATGCGGTCGGCATGCTGCAGGCGCGCCTCGAGCGGGCCGTAGATGCGCAGCCGCGCCTCGGGCAGCGCCGGCTTGCGCACCACGCGGTCCGCGATCACCGCCTGGAACAGCTCGCCGTAGTCGGATGGCGCCAGCGCCAGGCCGTCGGCATGCGCGGTGGCGAGGACGTCGCCGAAAACGGCGGCCAGCGCGCGGCCGTCGCTGCCGGCGAGTGCCGGGATATCGCCTTGCGCGTCGCGGCCGAGCGCGACCAGGCAGTCATAGTGCCGTGCCGCGAGTGCGCGGAACGGCTGGTCGGCCGCGGGCACGCTTTCGAGCGGCTTCAGGGCATCCGAGAGTTTGGCGACCAGCATTGCGGCGGCCTCGGTGCCTCGGTTCGCCGGCGCGGATTGCAGCGCATGCGCGAGGCCGGCGGTGCCGGGCCGCGGCCGCGGCCCGCGCAGCACGGCAAGCTCCAGCGCCTCGACCGCGCCGATGAAATGACCCGCGTCACGGCCGAGCCGCAGCAGCGGATGCTTCAGCAGCGCGAGCAGCGTCACCGGCTCGCAGCCTTTCAGCGCGACCTCGGCGATCAGCCGCGCGAATATGCCCGCCGGCGTGTCGGCGAGCGAATCGCCGCCGGAATCGTCGACCGCGACGTTCCAGCGCTGCAGCGCAGCGATCACGCGGCGCGCCAGCGCGCGGTCCGGCGTCACCAGCGCCGCGGTCCGGCTCGGCGTTTCCGCGGTCTCGCGCAAGGCGATGGCGATCGCCAGCGCCTCCTCGTCGGCGGTGGCGGCCTCGATCACGGTGACGTCGCGCATCGCCTGCGCGCGGTGCTGCGCGACCTCGGGCTGCCGCAGCCAGTCGCGCCAGCGCTCGGTGGTCGCGGTCGGCCGCAGCGCCTGCGACAGCAAGGCGTCGCGGCCGTGCGTGGCCGGCGCGCCGAGCCGCGCCACGTCGCGGCGCAGGATGCCGATGCGCTCGAGAAGGCCGTGCAGCGCGAACTGCGGATGCGCGAAGGCGGGAATGCCGCCGTCGTGCGGCGGCGCATCGGCGTCGCCGGCGATGGCGTCCCAGCCGGCGTTGTCGAGATCGGTGTCGAGACCGGGCAGCACCACGGCGCCGTGCGGCAGCCGCGCGATCGCGGCGAGCAGGTCGGCGGTCGCCGGCATCGAGCCGGTCGAGCCGGCGGCGATCACCGGCGCGTCGCTCAGCTTGAGCCGGCCGATCTCCGCGGCGATCAGCCGGTCGCGGCGCTCCGCCGCCTCGCTGCGCTCGAGCTCGGCGAGCCGCGCCGGCCAGGCGGTGCGCGCGATCTGCAGGAAGCCCAGCGTCTTCTGCCAGTATTCGTCGAGATCGTGCGGCACCAGATCGTCGAGTCGCTGCCATGGCACGCGCCGCGTCGCCATGTCGTCGATCAGCCGCGCCAGCGCGTCGGCGAGCTGCACCACCGCGGCCGGCGTGTTGGCGACGAGCGGCGCGCCGCCGGCGCCGCGCACGCCGGGCATGTCGGCCCATCGTGTGATGAGCTGCGCCAGGAGCAGCCGCCGCTCGAGCCCGCTCAGCGCCTCGGGGATGTCGAGCGCGGTTTCGGCGAGCGCGCCGCTCGCCGCCTGCGCGAACACGATCTCGTCCTCGTCGATGTCGCCGATCGGCACGATCCGCGGCAGCACCGCGGCCTCGCCGAAGGCGTCGAGCAGCACCTCGCGCGCCAGCCGGCAGGCGCGCCGCGTCGGCAGGTAGAGCGTGGCCGCGGCGAGCGCCAGCGGATCGCGGCGCGGCGCGAAGCCCGGCACCACCGCGCCGTCGAGCAGCGCATCGACCAGTACGGTCAGGAACGGCGCCGATGCAGGGATGGTGAAGACGCGGGGCAGGGCCATGCCGCGATGATATCCGCCGCGCCGCGTCCGGATGCAAGGAATCGTCGGCGAATTTTGCCGGGCTGTCTACACCGTGCTCGCCTTGATCGCGGCCTCGGCCGCGGCGACGGCCTCCGGCGTGCCGACATGCATCCACACGCCGTCGAGCCGCAGGCCGTGCAGCCGGCCTGATTCGGCGGCGCGGTCGAACAGCGTGGTCAGCGCGAAAGCGCCTGCCGGCGCGTCGCGGAACAGCGCCGGCGACAGCAGCGCGGCGCCGGCATAGACGAACGGCGCGACTTGCGCCTCGCGCCGCCGTGCCAGTTGCCCGTCCGGCGTCATGGTGAAATCGCCGCGGCCGTCATAGCCGATGCTGCCGGCGGTCGGCGCCAGCAGCAGCAGCGCGTCCATCGCCGCGGGATCGAAGGCCTGCACCAGCCGCTCGAGATTCGGCTGCGCGCCGTCGATCCAGATCGTGTCGGAATTGATGTGTAGGAACGGCGCGGTGCCGAGCAGCGGCAGCGCCTTGACCACGCCGCCGCCGGTGCCGAGCATTTCCTCGCGCTCGTCCGAGATCGCGATGCGCGGCGGCGGTCGCCGCGCGGCGAGGTGCCGCTCGATCTGGTCGGCGCGATAGTGAACATTGACGACGGCCTGCTCGATCCCGGCCGTGGCGAGGCGGTCGAGCACATGGTCGATCAGCGGCCTGCCGGCGACCGCGACCAGCGGCTTCGGCAGCGTGTCGGTGAGCGGCCGCATGCGGGTGCCGAGCCCCGCGGCCAGCACCATGGCGCTGCGTGGAGAAGGCCGCGGCGCATCGGTCATCGTGGCATCCGTTCAGATCGTCTTCAGCGCCGGGACATTGGCGCCGTACCAGGTCTTCAGCGTGGCCAGCGAGGGATGCGCCAGCGCGCGCTGCAGATAGCCCCATACGCGGGGAATGTGACGCAGATACTGTGGCTTGTGGTCGCGGCGGTCGAGCCGCGCGAAGATGCCGAGGATCTTGGTGGCGCGCTGCGCCGCCATCGCGGCGTAGAGCGCCACGAAGGCCGGCGCGTCGAAGGCCGGATCGGCATTGTGGCGCGCGCGGATGTAGCGCGACAGCAGCGCGATCTCGAGCTTCTCCGGCACGTCGACGCGGGCATCGTGCAACAGCGAGGCGACGTCATAGGCGGTCGGACCGATCACCGCGTCCTGGAAATCCAGGATGCCGACGCGGGCGATGCCCTGCCGCGCCGGCAGCCACATCAGGTTGGGCGAATGATAATCGCGCAGCACCCAGGTGGTCGGCGTCTGCGGCGCCAGCACCGGCCGCAGCACGTCGCGCCACAGGGACAGGAACATGTCGCGCCGCGTCTCGGCGAGCGGCGTGTTCAGCATCGGCAGGTACCAGTCGGGCATCAGCTCGAGCTCGATCATGAAGGCGTCGAGATCGTAGCGCGGCAGCGCGTAGGTGACGCCGGCCTCCACCGGCAGCGTGTCGGGCAGCGTCTCCCGGTGCAGCGCCGCCAGCACGTCGACCGCGGCCTCGTAGCGTTCCGGAATCGGCGCCGGGGGCTGGCCGGCGACGATGCCGTCGCGGCCGAGATCTTCCAGCACCAGGAGCCCGGCGTCGCGGTCGGCGTGGAGGATGGCGGGCGCGGAGAAGCCGCGCGCGATCAGGCCCTGCGCCACCGCGACGAACGGCGTCACGTCCTCCGCGAGGTGCGCGATGGCGCTGTAGGGCTTGCCGTCCTGCACCGGCGGGCCGTCGGGCCGCCGCGGCGCGTTCATCAGGATGGAATTGCGGCCGTCGTGGCGCAGCCGCTCATAGGAGCGCGTCGAGGCGTCGCCCTGGATGCGCCGCCGCTCGGCCTCGGCAAGCCCGGCGCGCGCCAGGAACTGGCGGATGGCGTTCATGCGCTCGACCCGCGGACCGAACGTGCCGTAGCCGGTGATGCGGGCCTGGCGATGCGTCGGTCCGAGATGCGGCGCCAGCGTGAAGGCGATGTCGAGCCGGTCGGGCGGCAGGAAGCCGGCGGCGCGGTCCGGCCATTCGATCAGCAGCACGGTGGTCGGCGCGAGATCGTCGAAGCCGAGCTCGGCGAGCTCCGCCGAGCCGGCGAGCCGGTAGAGGTCGGCATGCACCAGCTCGAAACGCGGCAGCATATAGCTCTGCGTCAGCGTGAAGGTCGGGCTCGGCACCTCGATCGCCGGATCGTCGGCGAGCTTGCGGATCAGCGCGCGCGCGAAGGTGGTCTTGCCGGCGCCGAGATCGCCGGACAGCGTGATCAGGTCGCCGGGCTCGATCAGCGCGGCGATGTCGAGCATCAGCTTGTGGGTGGCTGCCTCGTCGGCCAGCGCCACGCTGAAACTCGTGCTGCCCGCCGTGGTCGGAAACATGGCGTCGCTCGATGTTAGGCGGCGCTGCGCCTGGTGTCGCCGGTCTGCGTGGTCGGAAACACGCAGGTCACCACCGTGCCGCGTCCCACCGCGGAATCAAGCGTCACGATGCCGCCGTGCAGGGCGACGAACGAGCGCACCAGCGACAGGCCGAGCCCGCTGCCGCGATGGTCCGAGCCGAGCGGATGGCTCTCGAACCAGTCGAACACCTTGTCCTGCACCTGCGCCGGGATGCCGGCGCCGTGGTCGGCGACCGAGAACACCACGGCGCCGTCGCGGCGCTCGGCCGACAGCGTGATGGTGCCGCCCTGCGGCGAAAATCCGGCGGCATTGGAGAGCAGGTTGAACAGGATCTGGCGCAGCCGGCGCTCGTCGGCCTCGAAGCTGCCGAGATCGGCCGCGGCGCGGATGTCGAGCGTGAGGCCGCGGCCGACCAGGCGGTCCTGGATGCCCTCGGCGGCGGCCTCCATCGCCGCGCGGATGTCGACCATGCCGAGATTGAGCGTCATCGCGCCGGCGTCGATGGTGGCGAGATCGAGGATGTTGTTGATCAAAGCGAGCAGCGCATTGGTGGAGGCGGTCATGTAGCCGAGATATTCGCGCTGCTTCTCGGTCAGCGGGCCGAAGGTCGGATCGCCGAGGAAATGCGCGAAGCCGATGATGTTGGTCAGCGGCGAGCGCAGCTCGTAGGAGACGTGCTGGACGAAATTGACCTTGATGCGGTCGGCCTCCTCCAGCGCCTCGTTGCGCTCGCGCAGCGCGCGCTCGACATTGACGCTGTCGGTGACGTCGCGGAACGTCACCATGGTGGCGCCGTCGGGCAGCGGCACGCTGGCGCAGACCAGCACGCTGCCGTCGCGGCGCTCCAGCGTGCCGGACACCGGCTCGCGCTGATCGAGCGCGGTGACCGCGGCGCGAATCGCGCGCCACAGCGCCTTGTCGTCGTGCTGCGCCTGGCACCAGGCGATCACCGCCTCGACATGCGGGCGCTCCGCCAGCGCCTCGGGCTGCAGCTTCCACATCCGCGCGAAGGCCGGATTGTGCAGCCGGACGCGGCCGTCGCTGCCGAACACCGCGACCGCCTCCGCGAGATGATCGAGCGTCTCGCTCTGCACCTTGATCAGCGCGTCGTAGCGCCGCGCCAGTTCGAGCCGCTCGGTGACGTCGTCGAACAGATAGGTGACGCCGCCTTCCGGGTTGGGCGTGGTGACCACGCGCAGCGCGCGGCCGCCCGGCAGGTGCCACATCTGCTCCTTGGCATCGACCGCGCGATAGGCTTCGTGGAGCTGCGCCTTCCATTGCCGGAAGTCCTGCTCTTCCGGCAGCCGCCGCGCCGCGCGCAGCCGGTCGAGCACGGCGCTGTCGCTCGGGCCCTGGTCGAGGAACGCGGCGTCGAGGTCCCACAGCGCGCGGAACGCGGCGTTGTAGAACACCAGCGTCTGGTCGGCGGAATAGATCGCGACCGCGGTCGCAAGCTGGTCGAGCGTGCGGCGGTGCGCATCGGTGGTGCGCTTGAGCTCGGCGCGCACCGCCTCGACCTCGGTGGCGTCGATGGCGATGCCGGCGTTGCCGTGCGGGCCGGGCACGGCCACGATGTCGAAGCTGCGCCGGGCGCCGGCGGCGATCGCCGGCAGCCGGCCGTGGAAGAACGCGCCGGCGGCGAGCGTGCGCGCCAGGTCCTCGCGCGCGGCGCGGTCGAGCAGTTCCAGCCCGCGCGCCACCGCGTCGCCGCCGTCCTTGGCCTCCACCGCGCGGCCGTAAGCGGCATTGGCGAAGATCAGGCGGCCCGCGGCGTTGCGCGCCCATACCGGCGACGGCAGCGCATCGATCAGGCTTTGCAGCGCCTCCACATTGGCGACCAGCGCGTCGTATTTCGCCGTCAGCTCGCGCAGATTGAGCTTGATGCCGCTGACGTCCTTCAGCCGCAGCACCGCGCAGTCGCCGATGGCGCGGCCCTCGGCCTCGATCTGGCGGCCCGCCGCGGTGGTCAGCGGCATGACGAAGCCCTTGCCGGCGGCGCGCAGCGTCTCCACCGCGGCTTCGAGCCGCTGCGCGTCGCGCGGCGAGAGCCAGGTGCCGAAGGCGAGCACGCGCTGCGAGCCGGCGCCGTTGGCGATCAGGCCGAGGTCGCCGACGACGTGCGGATCGACGCCGAGGCCGGCCGCGCCGGTGGTCCAGGCGATCAGGATCTGCGGCTCCGCGAGCAGCAGCGCGTTGACGCGATCGACCTCGCTGCGCAGCGCCAGGATCTCGTCACGGAAGGTGATGTCGCGCCGGCTCGCCTGCGCGCGGCTGCGCACCAGCATGATGGCGGTGAGCACGGCGAAGCAGAGGAGGCCGAGCGTCAGCGCCAGCGCCACGATCTCGCGCGCCTCGAGGCTGATGAAAGCATTGAGATAGGCCGCGATCAGGCTGGGCGCGTCGGCGTCCTGCGCGTGCGCCGGCAGCGCGGACAGGACGACGGTGGCGAGCGCGGCACAGGCCGTGCGGAATCCTCGCCACCGCGGGCGAGCCGTGAGCTCCCCGAAATCTGCCCGGATCGCGTCCGGCATGCCGCCTGGCCCCCAAAGAACACGACGAACAGGAAAGTGGCGACCGCTGCCCCGCCGCCGCGAATCGTCGCCCACATTAACCCCAACGAGAATCCGCTCGTAAGAGTCCAGACCGTGAACGGCGCTGCGCGTCGCGCAATCAGGATCGTGCGGTGGCGCGGTCCGCCATGTCGGCGATGCTGATGCTGCTCAGCGCCTGCGAGAAGGCCCGCTCGGCGGCGGCGAGCGCCGGCGTCACCACCTCGCTGACCAGGGTGGAATGCGGCAGCCGCGGCTCGGCCGCTTCCTCGAACCGGCCGGCGGCGCGCAGGATGTCCTCCGCGGTGATGGCGCTGCGGTCGCGGCCGAGCGCGTAGCCGCCATGCGGCCCACGAATGCCCTTGAGCAGCCCATCGCGCACCAGAGCCTGCAGCAGCGGCTCGAGGTGACGCGGCGGCAGCTTCTGGCGTTCCGCCAGCATCTTGGCCGAGACCGGGCGCTCGGCTCCATGAATGGCGACGTCGAGCACGGCGGCAATCGCGAGGATGCCTTTACGAGACAGAAGGGGCATGAAGGGCTCGAAGGCGGGACTGAGGTATCAGGGTAAGAATAAACTGGAGAACAGTTCTGCCGTCCACCACTCAAGACGGTTATCGAGCCGCCTGCTCAACCCGTAGAACCGAATCCGCCGGAGCCCCGGGACGTTGCATCGAGCGTCGCGGTCTCCACCAGGCGCGCGCCGGCAACCGGCGCGATCACCATCTGCGCGATCCGCAGGCCGCGCGTGACCGCGAACGGCTCGCGGCCGTGATTGATCAGCACCACCTGGATCTCGCCGCGATAATCGGCGTCGATCGTGCCCGGCGCGTTGAGCACGGTGACGCCGTGCCGCGCTGCAAGCCCGGAGCGCGGACGCACCTGCGCCTCGTATCCGGGCGGCAGCGCAATGGCGAGGCCGGTCGGCACCAGCGCATGAGCGCCGGACGCGAGCATCAGCGGCGCGTCGGCCGGCACCGCGGCGCTGAGATCGAGCCCGGCGGCATGCGCGCTCTGGTATTGCGGCAGCGGCAGGTCGGCGCCATGCGGCAGCCGCAGCACGCGGACGTCCACGGTCGAGCCGCCGTTCATGCCGGGTCTCCGAGTTCTGCGGCGATCTTGCCGATCAGCATGCGCGCGACGCCGTCCTTGGATTGCGTGGGCCAGGTCTCGACGCCAGCGCGGGTGACGAAATGGATGGTGTTGCGGTCGCCGCCCATGACGCCGGATGCCGGCGATACGTCATTGGCGAGAATCCAGTCGCAGCCCTTGCGGGCGAGCTTGGCCTGCGCGTTGCGCGCCACGTCCTCGGTCTCGGCGGCGAAGCCGATGACGAGGCGCGGCCGCGCGGTCTTGCGCTGCGCCACGGTGGCGAGGATGTCGGGGTTCTCCGCGAGCGGCAGATCCGGGACATGGCCGCCGGTCTTTTTGATCTTCTGCGCGCTGTCGCGCGCGACGCGCCAGTCCGCGACCGCGGCGGCGAAGATCGCGACATCGGCCGGCAGCGCCGACTCCACCGCCTTGAGCATGTCGCGCGCGGTCTCGACCCGCACCACCGTGACGCCGGGAGGATCGGGCAGCGTGACCGGGCCCTGCACCAGCACGACCTCGGCGCCGGCCTCTGCCGCGGCCGCGGCGATGGCGTGGCCCTGCTTGCCGGACGAGCGGTTGGCGATGTAGCGCACCGGATCGATCGGCTCGTGGGTCGGTCCCGAGGTGACGAGCACGCGCCGGCCGGCGAGCGGCTTCTCGGCCGGCGCGATCAGCGCCTCGACCGCGGCGGCGATCTCCAAGGGCTCGGCCATGCGGCCCGTGCCGCGCTCGCCCGATTCCGCCATCTCGCCGGCATTGGGGCCGACCAGCCGCAGCCCGTCGGCGCGCAGTTGCGCGAGATTGCGCTGCGTCGCCTTGTTCGCCCACATCCGCGGATTCATCGCCGGCGCCAGCAGCACCGGCTTGTCGGTGGCGAGCAGCACGGCGGTGGCGAGATCGTCGACATGGCCGCCGGCGAGCTTCGCCATCAGGTCGGCGGTGGCCGGCGCCACCACGACCAGGTCGGTGTCGCGCGCCAGCCGGATATGGCCGACGTCGAACTCGCTGTCGGGATCGAACAGATCGGTGAACACCCGCGTGCCGCTGATGGCGCCGGCGGCGAGCGGCGTGACGAACTCCTGCGCCGCGGCGGTGAGGATGCAGCGCACCGCGATGCCGCGCTCGCGCAGGCGGCGGATCAGATCGAGCGACTTGTAGGCGGCGATGCCGCCGCCGATCACCAGCAGCACGCGCTTCGCGGCGTCACCGCCGCCGCTGGCGGCGGGCGCCGCGGCCGGGTGGGGAGCGATCGTCGCCAGCGCTTCGTTGCCGGTCTCCTCCGCGGCCTGGCGCAGGATGGTGCGCACTTCGTCTTCGACCGAGCGGCCGTTGCGCGCGGCGCGCAGCCGCAGCAGCGACTTCATCGCCTCGTCGAGCTTGCGGATGGTCAGGCTGGCCATGACAGCGGAGACTCTACCGCGGCAATGATTGCAATGCAATCATTGCAATCACAGCAATGCGATCACCAGCGCTACCAGCGCCGCGGCGATGACCCACAGCGCCCTCGTGCGCCAGCGGCCGGCGTGCCGCTCCGCGGCGGCGATCCCGGCCACGGTCTCGGGCGCCAGCACCAGGCCGTCGCGGGTCGCGGCGTCGAGCTGGTCCATCAGGTGGCCGGCGCGCGTCAGCAGCGACGGCACCTGCGACAGGAAGCGGCCGACCTCGCCGGCGCCTTCGACCGCGCCCTGAAGCCGGCCGACGGGGCCGAGATTGCGCTCGATCCATTCGCGCACCACGGGGTCGGCGGTGGCCCACATGTCGAGCCTGGGGTCGAGCGTGCGCGCCACGCCCTCGACCACCACCATGGTCTTCTGCAGCAGCAGCAGTTCCGGCCGCGTGCGCATGTCGAACAGCGCGGTGACCTCGAACAGCAGCGTCAGCAGCTTCGCCATCGAGATTTCTTCGGCGGTGCGGTTGTGGATCGGCTCGCCGATGGCGCGGATCGCCTGCGCAAAATTCTCCACCGAGTGGTGCGGCGGCACATAGCCGGCGTCGAAATGCACCTGCGCGACGCGGCGGTAGTCGCGGGTGATGAAGCCGTAGAGGATTTCGGCGAGGAACAGCCGTTCCTTGGCGCCGAGCCGTCCCATGATGCCGAAATCGACCGCGACCAGCCGGCCGTCGTCGTCGACGAACAGGTTGCCGGGATGCATATCGGCGTGGAAGAAGCCGTCGCGCAGCGCATGGCGCAGGAAATGCTGGATCACCGCGCGGCCGAGCGCGGGCAGGTCGAAGCCCTTGGCGGTGAGCGTCGCACGGTCGGTGAGCGGCGTGCCGTCGATCCATTCCAGCGTCAGCACCTCGCGCGCGGTGCGGTCCCAGTCCACCCCCGGGACACGGAAGCCCTCGTCGCCCTTGGTGTTCTCCGCCATCTCCGACAGCGCCGCGGCTTCCAGCCGGAAGTCCATCTCCATCGCGACGGAGCGCGCCAGCGTCCGCGCCACCTCGATGAAGCGCAGCCGCTGCGCCTCGCTCGAGATCGCCTCGGCGTGCACGGCGGCGAAGGCGAAGGCGTCGAGATCGACGCGGAAGCGGCGCTCGATGCCGGGCCGCAGCACCTTCACCGCGACCGGCTTGCGGCCCTCGGGCGTGTCGACCTCGGCGCGATGGACCTGCGCGATCGAGGCCGCGGCAACCGGCGGGCCGAACGTCGCGAAGCGCGCCGACACCGGCGCATCGAGCGCGATCGACACCGTCTTCTCGGCATCCGCCTGCGGGAACGGCGGCATCCGGTCCTGCAGGCTTTCGAGATCGCGCGCGATCGCGACGCCGACCACGTCCTGCCGCGTCGCCAGGAACTGGCCGAGCTTGACATAGGTCGGGCCGAGCCGGGTCAGCGCCACCGACAGCCGGCTGCCGCCGTCCTTGGCGTCGCGGCGCTCCAAGAGCCGCGCCAGCGCCAGCAGCGTGCGCGCCGGCACCGGCAGCGGCCGCGGATCGACCAGCGCCAACACGCCCTCGCGCGCGAATACATAGCCGGCGCGGCCTAGCCGCAGCAGATGGGAGAATGAGGAGATCATCGGCGGCGCTTCGCCCTCACAGCCGCCAGCCGGAATGCAGCGCGACGATACCGCCGGTCATGCGCGTGAACGTGACGCGGCGCAAGCCCGCTGCGGCGATCATGTCGGCGAAAGCCTGCGGCTTGGGGAAGCGGCGGATCGATTCCACCAGATAGCGGTAGGACTCGCGGTCGCCGGCGACGGCCTGGCCGAGCGCGGGGATGACGTTGAACGAATAGAGGTCGTAGAGCGCGTCGAGCCCCGGCACGTCCGGCGTCGAGAATTCGAGGCACAGGAAACGCCCGCCCGGCCGCAGCACGCGCTGCGCCTCGGCGAGCGCGCGCTCGATGCGCGGCACGTTGCGGATGCCGAACGCGATCGTATAGGCGTCGAAGCTCCTGTCCGGGAACGGCAGCGCCTCGGCATTGCCCTCGACGAAGTCGATCGCGGCGTCGAGGCCGCGCCTGGCGACGCGGTCGCGGCCGACCGCGAGCATGCCGGCATTGATGTCGAGCACGGTGGCGCGGCTGCGCGGCCCGCCGGCCTCGACCACGCGCATCGCGATGTCGCCGGTGCCGCCGGCGACGTCGAGCAGGTGGAACGGCCGCTCGCCGCGCGGCGGATTGACCGCGGTCACCAGCGCATCCTTCCAGGCGCGGTGCAGGCCGACCGACATCAGGTCGTTCATCAGGTCGTAGCGGCCGGCGACCGAATGGAACACGTTGTCCACCAGGTCCTGCTTGTCGTCGAGCGGCACCTCGCGGAAGCCGAAATGGGTCTGGTGGCCGCTGCCCTGCATCGTGGTTTTCCCTTGTCCGGCAGGACCATAGCGCGGCCGGCCGGGGCGCGCTATGTGTCGGGCCGGAGACAGTTAACCATGCCGGAGCTGCCCGAAGTCGAGACCGTCCGCCGCGGGCTTGCGCCGGTGATGGAGGGCGCGCGCTTCGTCAAGGTCGAGGCGCGGCGCGGCGATCTGCGCTGGCCGCTGCCCCCGGATTTCGCGCGGCGGCTCGAAGGCCAGCGCGTCGAGGGGCTCGGCCGCCGCGCCAAATATCTTCTGGCCGACCTGTCGTCCGGCGAGGTGCTGATGATGCATCTCGGCATGTCGGGCTCGTTCCGCATCGCGGTGCCGTCCGGCGAAGGCGGCACGCCCGGCGCTTTCCACCATCCGCGCGGCAAGCTCGCGGCGCACGACCACGTCGTGTTCCGGATGTCGAACGGGGCGCTGGTGACGTTCAACGATCCGCGCCGCTTCGGTTTCATGAAGCTGACCCCGCGCGCCACGCTCGCGCAGGATCCGCTGATGAAGGCGATCGGGCCGGAGCCGCTCGGCAATGCCTTCGACGCCGCGATGCTGGCGCGCGCCTGCGCCGGCAAGGCGACCTCGCTGAAGGCGGCGCTGCTCGACCAGCGCGTGGTCGCCGGGCTCGGCAACATCTATGTCTGCGAGGCGCTCAACCGCGCGCATCTGTCGCCGCAGCGCCGCGCCTCGACGCTTGCCGACCGCGCCGGCCGGCCCAATGCGCGCGCGAGCGCGCTGGTCGAGGCGATCCGCGCGGTGCTCGGCCAGGCGATCGAAGCCGGCGGCTCGTCGCTGCGCGACCACCGTCGCACCGACGGCGAGCTCGGCTATTTCCAGCACCATTTCCGCGTCTACGACCGCGAGGGCGAGCGCTGCCCGACGCGCGGCTGTCCCGGCATCGTGCGCCGCGTGGCGCAGAACGGGCGCTCGACCTTCTATTGTCCGGTGTGCCAGAAATAGCAGAACGACAGGATCGGAGAGCGCAGCATGAGCGAGCAGAACGTCATCGTCGAGACCAAGGGCCGCGTCGGCATCATCCGCCTCAACCGGCCGAACGCGCTCAATGCCTTGTCCAGCGCGCTGATGGCTGAGCTGCGCCAGGCGATCGTCGCGTTCGACGCCGATCCGGCGATCGGCTGCATGGTGCTGACCGGCTCCGACAAGGCGTTCGCCGCCGGCGCCGACATCAAGGAGATGGCCGGCAAGAGCTTCAACGACGTGCTGCTCGGCGATTTCGCCGCCGACTGGGACGCGGCGGCGCGCGCCCGCAAGCCGATCATCGCCGCGGTTGCCGGCTTCGCGCTCGGCGGCGGCTGCGAGGTGGCGATGCAGTGCGACCTCATCATCGCCGCCGACAACGCCAAGTTCGGCCAGCCCGAGATCAAGCTCGGGGTCATTCCCGGCATCGGCGGCACGCAGCGGCTGACCCGCGCCATCGGCAAGGCCAAGGCCATGGACCTGGTGCTGACCGGCCGGATGATGGACGCCGCGGAAGCCGAGCGCGCCGGCCTCGTCGCCCGCGTCGTGCCGCTCGCGCAACTGATGGACGAGGCGGTCAAGGCGGCGGAGACCATCGCTTCGATGGGCCTGCCCTCGGTGCTGCTGGCGAAGGAGGCGGTCAACCGCGCGTTCGAGACCACGCTGGCCGAGGGCCTGCAGTTCGAGCGCCGCGTGTTCCACGCGCTGTTCGCGACGCAGGACCAGAAGGAAGGCATGGCGGCCTTCGTCGAGAAGCGGCCGGCCGGGTTCACGCACCGCTGATGCTCGGCGCCGACGAGCTCGAACGCTATGCGCGCCACATCGTGCTGCGCGAGATCGGCGGCCCGGGGCAGGCGGCGCTCAAGCGCGCGCGGGTGCTGGTGGTCGGCGCCGGCGGACTCGGCGCACCGGTGCTGCTCTATCTCGCCGCGGCCGGCGTCGGCACGCTCGGCATCGTCGACGACGACACCGTGTCGCTGTCGAACCTGCAGCGCCAGGTGATCCACGCCACCGCCGACATCGGCGCGCGCAAGGTCGACAGCGCCGCGGCCGCGGTGGCGGCGCTCAACCCGCATGTCGCGGTCGAGCCGCACGCGCTGCGGCTCACCGGCGCCAATGCGCTCGACATCGTGTCGCGCTACGACATCGTCGCCGACGGCACCGACAATTTCGTCACGCGCTATCTGGTGTCGGACGCCTGCTTCTTCGCGAAGAAGCCGCTGGTGACCGCGGCGATCGGCACGTTCGACGGCACGCTGACGACGCTGCGCGCGCACGAGCGCGGCGCCGGCGGCGAGCCCAACCCGACCTATCGCTGCCTGTTCCCGGAGCCGCCGCCGCCCGGCGCGGTGCCGGCCTGCGCGGAAGCCGGCGTGCTCGGCGCGCTGCCCGGCATTCTCGGTTCGATGATGGCGCTCGAGGTGATGCGCGAGATCGTCGGCTTCGGCGAAGGGCTCACCGGCCGGCTGCTGATGGTCGATGCGCGCGCGATGCGGTTCGAGACCATCGATTACGCCTGGAATCCGGACAATCCGCTGAGCGGCAGGAATCCGACGATCCGCGATCTGTCCATCCACCGCTGAAGCGTTCGCTGTGAGTCGTCCCGGCCGGCGCAAGCCGGCCATGACGACGGGACGAACGGAGGCGAAAGCCGATTCAACTTGAACCGATAAAACTCTAGCCGGCGCGGCTCTCGCCGAGCGCCCAGCGGAACGCGCGGCGAAGCTCGGCGGCGCCGTTTTCCGCGTACCAGCGGCCATGCGCGATGACGACGCGTTCCGGATTCCAGCCGATCATCGTTTCCGCAGCGCGCCTCATCTCGGCTCTGCTCAGCGTCAGGCGCATGTCGCGCGGCGTCTGGCCGTCGGGATGGCGCGCGCCGCCGAGCCGCGCCAGCGTACGCATCAGCAACGGCAGCTTGTGCGCCTCGAAATTCTCGATGAGGTCGGTGAGGATCAGCGTATGGCTGGCACGATGGAAGAACGCGACTTCCGTCATGTAGCGGCCAGGGACCGGCAAGGTCGCGACTTCGTCGTCCCATGGATAGCCGCCGTCGCGGTCGAGGCTGCGGCAGTCGAAGTCGATCCGCTCGCCGGCCTGCTCGCGGATGCGCGGCGCGAGATACACCTGCGCGTCCGCGAAGGCGGCGTGCCATTCCGGAATCCACCAGTAGTGGATGCGGTTCGGCCCGACGATCCAGCGCACCTTTCCGGCCGTTTCGATCTCCCGGCGCAGGCTTTCGGTCAGCGGCGTCGGCGAGTGAATGAAAAGCCCGCGCGCGAGGCGCAGCACCGTCATGCGCGTCGGGAACGGAAAGCGGAACAGGCGCGGCCCGAAGCGGATGACGGGGCCGTCCACGATCCAGACATTGTCGGCGACAGGCTTGAGCGTGTTGAGCGGCGGATAGGTCGGATCCGCGCGCCGCCGCATCTCACAGCATCGACGGCAGCACGCGATCCGGCGGCCGATGGCCGTCCATGAAGGTCTTGATGTTGATGATGACCTTCTCGCCCATGTCGATGCGGCCTTCGAGCGTGGCCGAGCCCATATGCGGCAGCAGCACCGCCTTGCCCTCGCGCGCCAGCTTGAGCAGCTTGGGGTTCACCGCCGGCGCGTGCTCGAACACGTCGAGGCCGGCGCCGGCGATGGCGCCGCTGTCGAGCAGCCGCGCCAGCGCGTTCTCGTCGATCACCTCGCCGCGCGCGGTGTTGACGATATAGGCGTCCGGGCGGATCAGCTTGAGCCGCCGCGCCGACAACAGGTGATAGGTCGCCGGCGTGTGCGGGCAGTTGACCGAGATGATGTCCATGCGGGTGAGCATCTGGTCGAGGCTCTCCCAATAGGTGGCGTGGAGTTCCTCCTCGATCTTGGCGGCGACCCGGCGGCGGTTGTGATAGTGGATCTGCAGGCCGAAGGCATGCGCGCGCCGCGCCACCGCCTGGCCGATCCGGCCCATGCCGATGATGCCGAGGCGCTTGCCGCCGATGCGCTTGCCCAGCATCCAGGTCGGCGACCAGCCGTGCCATTCGCCGCCGCCGCTGAGCAGCGCCGCGCCTTCGGCGAGCCGCCGCGGCACCGCGAGGATCAGCGCCATGGTCATGTCGGCGGTGTCCTCGGTGAGCACGCCGGGCGTGTTGGTGACGGTGATGCCGCGCTGCACCGCGCTGGTGACGTCGATATTGTCGACGCCGTTGCCGAAATTGGCAATCAGCTTGAGCTGCTCGCCGGCCTTGGCGAGCAGCGGCGCGTCGATGCGGTCGGTGATGGTCGGCACCAGCACGTCGGCGGTCTTCATCGCTTCGGCGAGCTGGGCCTGCGTCATCGGCTTGTCGTCGCCGTTGAAGCGGACGTCGAACAGCTCCCGCATCCTCAGTTCCACGCGGTCCGGCAGCTTGCGGGTGACCACCACCAGGGGCTTCTTGCCCTTCGCCATTCAGCCCTCTTTAACCGTGCTCGCGGACACTGCGGCTTCGTTTGTCGTGCAATTCAAGCGGTTGCGACCTTCCTATCAGATGGCCCCGACAAGAAAAAGTATCCGCCGCCTGGTTGCGGGCGCCGTCGCCGCGGCCGTTCTTCAGATGTCGTCCGGCCTGGCGGTGGCGGCCGGCGATCTCGCCACCGGCCCGGTCAGCGGCCTGCCGCTGCCGCGCTTCGTCAGCCTGAAGTCGGACAAGGTCAACGTCCGCGCCGGCCCGAACAAGGACCAGGACGTGCGCTGGGTCTATACGCGGCCGGGCATGCCGGTCGAGATCACCGCCGAGTTCGAGAACTGGCGGCGGGTGCGGGACTGGGAAGGCGCCGAGGGCTGGGTTTATCACTCGCTGCTGTCCGGCCGGCGCACCGCGGTGGTGGTGCCGAAGCTCAACGACGACCTGGTGCCGCTCCATGAGAGCGCCGACGGCGACAGCGCCGTGGTCGCCAAGCTGCAATCGGGCGTGCTGGCCTCGATCCGGTCCTGCACCGGCACCTGGTGCCGCATCGCCGGCAAGGGTTTCGACGGCTGGATCCGGCAGGAGCGCCTGTGGGGCGCCTATCCCGGCGAGAAGGTGGATTGAGCCTTACCGCGCGCGCCGGCGGCGCCCGATCGGATCGCGCGCGCCGTCAGGATGGCGCGACCGGTCGCAGGATCGGCCGCCCGGGATCGTCTGGCCGCTTATTTGCTGACCTTGCGCAGCCGCACCACGACATCGATGCGGGAAATCTCGTAGCCTTCCGGCGCGGTCGGCATCTTGCCGACGGTCACCTCGGCGCCGGGAATGTCGACCAGCTCGTTCGCTTCCTCGACGAAGAAATGATGGTGGTCGCTGGCATTGGTGTCGAAATAGGCCTTGGAGCCGTCGACCGCGACCTGGCGCAGCAGCCCGACCTCGGTGAACTGATGCAGCGTGTTGTAGATCGTGGCCAGCGACACCGGCACCTTGGCCTTGGTCGCCTCCTCGTAGAGCATTTCGGCGGTGACGTGCCGGTCGCCCTTGGCGAACAGCATCCAGCCGAGCGACATGCGCTGACGGGTGGGCCGCAGGCCGACCGACCGCAGCATCGACTTGACGTCGTGCCAGGGGCAGCCGTTGAGCTCGGCGCGGACCGCCGTCGCCCGGGCGGTCGTGTCTGGTTCAGGGGAGAACTCGGTACGTATTTCAGTCATCGCACGTCCAAATATCCAGGATTCAAGGTCCCGGCCAGGACCGTTTCACTTGCAACATAACACATATACGAAGCGGGGTATCAGATGCAACTCTTTCGCAACGGGCGCCGGATTTCACTTTTGAGGCATTCAACGTTGTAAAGCTGAGCGAAAATCGGCTTGAATTGCCCGCTGCCGGGGCGCTTTGCCCATCGGACCCCTTATGTTAGGACAAAGGCCATCGTTAGGACCAGACATGCCATCGCAACCCGATACGCCCCGCGAGGACATCCGTTCCAAGGACCGCCGGCCCTCCAGCTTCGGCTATGAGGACCTGCTGGCCTGCGGGCGCGGCGAGCTGTTCGGCCCCGGCAATGCGCAGCTTCCGCTGCCGCCGATGCTGATGTTCGACCGCGTCACCGAGATTTCGGAGGAGGGCGGCGAGAACGGCAAGGGCATGGTGCGGGCGGAATTCGACGTCAAACCGGACCTCTGGTTTTTCGGCTGCCACTTCAAGGGCGACCCGGTGATGCCGGGCTGCCTCGGCCTCGACGCCTTGTGGCAGCTGCTCGGCTTCTTCCTCGGCTGGCTCGGGGCCCCCGGCAAGGGCCGGGCGCTCGGGCTCGGCGAGCTCAAGTTCTCCGGTCAGGTGCTGCCGACCATGAAGAAGCTGGTCTACGGCCTGGAGCTCAAGCGCGTCATGCGCGGCAAGCTGGTGCTGGGCATTGCCGACGGCTGGGTGTCCGCCGACGGCAACCTGATCTACCGGGCGACCGACCTCAAGGTCGGCCTGTTCCGCGAGGCGCCGACCGGGGCGGCCTAGCGCCGCCACGGTTCCATTCCGGCCTTGCACCGCCGCCGCCGCTGCGCCATGTGTTGCACAATGTTGCACGATGCTGCGCACGTGCTGCGCATCAGTGAGATGCCGGGGCGATCAACGCGGGCCGACGGCGGGCCCGCGCAGTCAGTGAGGCAAGGATGAGACGGGTTGTGGTCACCGGGATGGGCATCGTCTCATCGATCGGAAACAACACGCAGGAAGTGCTCGCGAGCCTGCGCGAGGCGAAGTCCGGCATCTCGTTCTCGGACGAATACGCCAAGCTCGGCTTCCGCTGCCAGGTATTCGGCATGCCGACCCTCGATCCGGCCGGTGCGGTGGATCGCCGCGCCATGCGCTTCCTCGGCCAGGGCGGCGCCTGGAACCATGTCGCGATGGAGCAGGCGATCCGCGATGCCGGCCTCGACGACAAAGAGGTCTCCAACGAGCGCACCGGCATCGTCATGGGCTCGGGCGGGCCGTCGGCGCGCGCCATCGTCGATGCCGCCGACATCACCCGCAGCAAGGGACCGAAGCGGGTCGGCCCGTTCGCGGTGCCCAAGGCGATGTCGTCGACCGCCTCGGCGACGCTCGCCACCTGGTTCAAGATCAAGGGCGTCAACTATTCGATCTCGTCGGCCTGCGCGACCTCGAACCACTGCATCGGCAATGCCTACGAGCTGATCCAGTGGGGCAAGCAGGACCTGATCTTCGCCGGCGGCTGCGAGGACCTCGATTGGACCATGTCGGTGCTGTTCGACGCCATGGGCGCGATGTCGACCGGCTACAACGACCGGCCGACCAAGGCGTCGCGCGCCTATGACCGCGACCGCGACGGCTTCGTCATCGCCGGCGGCGCCGGCGTGCTGGTGCTGGAAGAGCTCGAGCACGCCAAGGCGCGCGGCGCCAAGATCTACGGCGAGATCGCCGGCTATGGCGCCACCTCCGACGGCTACGACATGGTGGCGCCGTCGGGCGAGGGCGCGGTGCGCTGCATGCGCATGGCGATCGCCGATCTCAAGGTCCCGGTCGGCTACATCAACCCGCACGCCACCTCGACGCCGATCGGCGATCAGAAGGAGATCGAGGCTATCCGCGAGGTGTTCGGCGCCAAGTGCCCGCCGATCTCGGCGACCAAGTCGCTGACCGGCCATTCGCTCGGCGCCACCGGCGTGCAGGAGGCGATCTACTCGCTGCTGATGATGAACAACGGCTTCATCTGCGAGAGCGCCAATATCGAGAACCTCGATCCCGCCTTCGCCGACATGCCGATCGTGCGCGAGCGCCAGGACAATGTCGCGCTCGGCGCCGTGCTGTCGAACTCGTTCGGCTTCGGCGGCACCAATGCGTCGGTGGTGTTCAAGCGGCTCGATGCGTGACTGATCCGATGACGACAACGGCGTCGAGGCGGGGCGTGCGCGGCGCGGCATCCCGGCACGACGAGAAGGCTGGGAACACATGTCCGGACTGATGCAAGGCAAACGCGGCCTGGTGATGGGCGTCGCCAACGATCATTCGATCGCCTGGGGCATCGCCAAGACGCTCGCCGCCCATGGCGCCGCGCTCGCCTTCACCTATCAGGGCGAGGCGCTGGCCAAGCGGGTCAGGCCGCTCGCGCAATCGGTGAATTCCTCGTTCCTGATGCCGTGCGACGTCGAGGACATCGCCTCGGTCGATGCGGTGTTCGACGAGATCAAGCAGAAATGGGGCACCATGGACTTCCTGGTCCATGCCATCGCCTTCTCCGACAAGAGCGAGCTGAAGGGCCGCTACGCGGATTCGACGCGCGAGAACTTCATCCGCACCATGGTGATCTCCTGCTACGCCTTCACGGAAGCCGCCAAGCGCGCCGCGGCGCTGATGCCGAACGGCGGCGCCATGGTGACGCTGACCTATAACGGCGGCGACCGCGCGATGCCGAACTACAACGTCATGGGCGTGGCCAAGGCGGCGCTGGAGGCCTCGGTGCGCTATCTTGCAGTCGATTTCGGGCCGCAGAAGGTGCGCGTCAACGCCATCTCCGCGGGCCCGATCCGCACGCTGGCCGGCGCCGGCATCGGCGATGCGCGCTACATGTTCGCGTTCCAGCAGAAGCATTCGCCGCTCGGCCGCGGCATCACGCTCGACGAGCTCGGCGGCGCCGGGCTCTATCTGCTCTCCGACCTCTCCACCGGCGTCACCGGCGAGATCCATTTCGTCGATTCCGGCTACAACGTCATCGCCATGCCGCAGCCCGAGGCGCTGCGCGCCGATCTCGGCAACGGCGACAAGGCGGCGGCGGAGTAGTCCTCGATCCTCGTCCGGACGGCGCGAGCGCCACGCCAGGATGACGGACATGAAAACGGCCGGGACAGTGTCCCGGCCGTTTCGTCTTGCAGCATTGGCTCTGCTTACGCCGCCTTGCGCAGCGTCGTCGCGTGCAGGTCGAAGCGGTCGGCGTTCATCACCTTGTTCCAGGCCGCGACGAAGTCCTTGACGAACTTTTCCTTGGAATCGGCGCAGGCATAGACCTCGGCAAAGGCGCGCAACTGCGAGTGCGAGCCGAAGATCAGATCGACGCGCGTGCCGGTCCAGCGCGGCTCGTTGGTCTTGCGGTCGCGTCCCTCGTACACGCCCTCCTGACCCGCAACCGGCTGCCACACCGTGCGCATGTCGAGCAGGTTGACGAAGAAGTCGTTGGTCAGCGTCTCCGGCGCATCGGTGAACACGCCATGCCTGGAGCCGTCGGCATTGGTGCCGAGCACCCGCATGCCGCCGAGCAGCACCGTCATCTCCGGCCCGGTGAGCGTCAGCAGCTGGGCCTTGTCCACCAGTTCCTCTTCCGGCTTCATGAACTGCCTGCCGCTGAGATAGTTGCGGAAGCCGTCGGCGCGCGGCTCGAGCGGGGCGAAGGAGGCGACGTCGGTCTGCTCCTGCGACGCATCCATCCGGCCCGGCGCGAACGGCACCGTGGTGACGATGCCGGCGCTGTTTGCCGCCTTCTCGATCGCCGCGGCACCGCCGAGCACGATCAGATCCGCGAGCGAGACCTTCTTGCCGCCCGGCGCCGCAGCGTTGAACGCCTTCTGGATCGCTTCGAGCTTCTGCAGCACGGCCGCGAGCTGCGGCGGGTTGTTGACCGTCCAGTCCTTCTGCGGCGCGAGACGGATGCGCGCACCGTTGGCGCCGCCGCGCTTGTCGGAGCGGCGGAAGGTCGAGGCCGAAGCCCAGGCGGTCGAGACCAGCTGCGACACCGACAGCCCGGTCGCCAGGATCGTCGCCTTGAGGTCGGCGATGTCGTTGTCGTCGATCAGCGGATGGTCGACCTCCGGGATCGGGTCCTGCCAGATCAGCACTTCCTTCGGCACCAGCGGGCCGAGATAGCGCACGCGCGGGCCCATGTCGCGGTGGGTCAGCTTGAACCAGGCGCGGGCGAAGGCGTCCGCGAACTGGTCCGGATTCTCCATGAAGCGCCGCGAGATCTTCTCGTAGATCGGGTCGAACCGCAGCGCGAGGTCGGTCGTGAGCATCCGCGGCACGTGCTTCTTCGCCGGATCGAACGGATCCGGGATGGTGGCGCCGGCGCCCTTCGCGCGCCACTGCTTGGCGCCCGCCGGGCTCGTTTCCAGCTCCCATTCGTAGCCGAACAGGTTCCAGAAGAAGTTGTTGCTCCACCGGGTCGGCGTCGTGGTCCAGATCACCTCCGGGCCGCCGGTGATGGTGTCGGCGCCGATGCCGGTGCCGTGCCGGCTCTTCCAGCCGAGACCCTGATCCTCGATGGCGGCGCCTTCCGGCTCCGGCCCGATCAGCGACGGATCGCCGGCGCCGTGGGTCTTGCCGAAGCTGTGGCCGCCGGCGATCAGCGCCACGGTCTCCTCGTCGTTCATGGCCATGCGGAAGAACGTCTCGCGGATGTCCTTGGCCGCCGCGACCGGGTCCGGATTGCCGTTCGGCCCTTCCGGGTTGACGTAGATCAGGCCCATCTGCACGGCGCCGAGCGGCTCGCTGAGCTGGCGCTCGCCGCTGTAGCGCTCGTCGCCGAGCCAGGTGCCTTCCGGACCCCAGTACAGTTCTTCCGGCTCCCAGACGTCGACGCGGCCGCCGGCGAAACCGAAGGTCTTGAAGCCCATGGACTCGAGCGCGACGTTGCCGGCCAGCACCATCAGGTCGGCCCAGGAGATCTTGCGGCCGTATTTCTGCTTGATCGGCCACAGCAGCCGGCGCGCCTTGTCGAGATTGGCGTTGTCCGGCCAGGAATTGAGCGGCGCGAAGCGCTGCTGACCGGCCCCGGCGCCGCCGCGGCCGTCGGTGATGCGGTAGGTGCCGGCGCTGTGCCAGGCCATGCGGATCATCAGGCCGCCGTAGTGACCGAAATCCGCCGGCCACCAGTCCTGCGAATCCGTCATCAGCGCGCGCAGGTCCTTGATCACCGCATCGAGGTCGAGGCTCTTGAATTCCGCGGCGTAGTCGAAGTCCGGCCCCATCGGATCGGACAGGTTCGAATTCCGATGCAGCATCTCGATGTTGAGCTGCTCCGGCCACCAGTCGCGATTGCTGCGCCCGCGCCGGCCCTCGTTGAACGGACAGGTCCCCGTGGTCTTGTCGTCAGTCTTTGCGTCCATCCTGCTCTCCCATTGTTCTTGTGCTGGCAGCGATTCTGATCCCGGGACCGGGCGACCGCGAGGCCCCCGGGTCTCTTCATCGAAAGTCTATGGCCGCTTTTTTGGATTAGGTCTAATCGGATTGAATCGGGCTGGCGATCAGATATTCTTATCGGATGGTCACCCTGAAGCAGCTTCGCTATCTGAGCGCGCTGGCCGAGCACCGGCATTTCGGCCGCGCCGCCGAGGCCTGCGCCGTGACCCAGCCGGCGCTGTCGATGCAGATTCGCGACCTGGAATGCGACATCGGCGCCGACCTCGTCGAGCGGCGTCCGGGCGAGGTGGTGTTCACCGCGACCGGCCGCGAGGTCGTCGAGCGAGCCGACCGCATCCTGACCGCGGTCAGCGATCTCGTCGACGTCGCCCGCCACCGCGGCCGCTCGCTGACCGGCCTGCTCCGGCTCGGCGTGATCCCGACGGTCGCGCCCTATCTGCTGCCGCCGCTCCTGCCGGCGCTGCAGACGCGCTATCCGGAGCTCAAGCTCGACATCCGCGAGACCCAGACCGGCACCCTGCTGCGCGAATTGCAGCGCGGCCAGATCGATGCCGCGCTGGTCGCGCTGCCGGTCGAGGCCGCCGATCTCGAGACCCGCCTGCTATTCGAGGACGCCTTTCACCTCGCGGTGCCGGCCGGCGATCCGCTGGCACCGGATGCGGAAGTGACCGCAGAGGATGTCAGCCGGCGCAAGCTGATCCTGCTCGAGGAGGGCCATTGCCTGCGCGACCAGGCGCTGAGCTTCTGCGCCGCGGCGCCGCCCGATCTGTCGGCCGGCCTCGGCGCCACCTCGCTCGCCACCGTGATGCAGATGGTGGCGAACGGCTACGGCGCCACGCTGGTGCCGGCGATCGCGCTCGCGGTCGAGGCGCGCGACCCGCGCGTCAAGGTGCTGCGCTTCCGCGCTCCGGCGCCGGCGCGCCGCCTCGGGCTGGCGTGGCGGCGGAGCTCGCCGCGCCGCGCCGATTTCGAGGCGTTCGCGGCGGTGGTGGTCGAGACCATGCCCGAGACGGCGCGCATCCGCGCCACCTAGAGTCTTATCGGTTCAAGTTGAATCGACTTTTGCCCCCGCTCGTCCCCGCGTTCGCGGGAATGAGCGCAGGCGAGAGCGTGCTTCAATTCGAAGCGATCCTGCTCTAACGCACCACGTATGAAAAGGGCGGCCGCGCGGCCGCCCTTTCCGGATCGCTGTGCGGCGTCGCTCAGCTCGCCGCCTCGCGCGGCTGATCGCCGTTCTTCTGCTTGGCTTCGAGATCCTCGCCGGTCGCCTGGTCGACCGCCTTCATCGACAGCCGCACCTTGCCGCGCTCGTCCATGCCGAGCAGCTTGACCTTGACCTTGTCGCCTTCCTTGACGACGTCGGTGGTCTTTTGCACGCGGCCGGGCGCGAGCTGGCTGATATGGACGAGGCCGTCCTTGGCGCCGAAGAAGTTCACGAAGGCGCCGAAGTCCATCACCTTGACCACGGTGCCGTCGTAGATCTTGCCGACCTCCGGATCGGAGGCGATCGACTTGATCCAGTTAATCGCCGCCTTGATCGATTCGTTGTCGGAGGAGGCGACCTTCACCGAGCCGTCGTCCTCGATGTTGATCTTGGCGCCGGTCTTCTCGACGATCTCGCGGATCACCTTGCCGCCGGTGCCGATCACTTCGCGGATCTTGTCGGTCGGGATCTTAAAGGTCTCGATCCGCGGCGCGTGCTCGCCGAGTTCGGCGCGCGCGGCGGTGAGCGCCTTCGCCATCTCGCCGAGGATGTGCAGGCGGCCGTCCTTGGCCTGGCCCAGCGCCACCCGCATGATCTCCTCGGTGATGCCGGCGATCTTGATGTCCATCTGCAGCGAGGTGACGCCGTGCTCGGTGCCGGCCACCTTGAAGTCCATGTCGCCGAGATGGTCCTCGTCGCCGAGGATGTCGGACAGCACCGCGTAGCGTTCGCCCTCGAGGATCAGGCCCATGGCGATGCCGGCGGTCGGCCGCTTGATCGGCACGCCGGCATCCATCAGCGCGAGCGAGGTGCCGCACACCGTGGCCATCGACGACGAGCCGTTGGATTCGGTGATCTCGGAGACGACGCGGATGGTGTAGGGGAATTCCTCCGCGCTCGGCAGCATCGGATGGATCGCGCGCCAGGCGAGCTTGCCGTGGCCGATCTCGCGGCGGCCGGGCGAGCCCATGCGGCCGGTCTCGCCGACCGAGAACGGCGGGAAGTTGTAGTGCAGCAGGAAGGATTCCTTGTAGGTGCCCTGCAGCGCGTCGATCCACTGCTCGTCCTCGCCCGTGCCGAGCGTGGCCACCACCAGCGCCTGGGTCTCGCCGCGGGTGAACAGCGCCGAGCCGTGCGTGCGCGGCAATACGCCGACCTCGGCGACGATCGGGCGCACGGTCTTGACGTCGCGGCCGTCGATGCGCTTGCCGGTGTCGAGGATGTTCCAGCGCACGATCTTGGCCTCGACCTCCTTGAACACCGAGGCGACCTGCTGCTTGGTGACGTTGGGATTGTCGGCGCCGTCCGGGAAATAGTGCGCCAGCACCTTGTCCTTGACCGCGCCGACCGCGGCATAGCGTTCCGCCTTGCGCGGGATCGCGTAGGCGGCGCGCAGCTCCGGCTCGATCAGGCCGAGGATCTCCTTCTCCAGCGCCTTCTCGTCGGGCACCTGGTGGTCGCGCGGCTCCTTGGCCGCCTTCTCGGCGAGCTCGATGATGGCGTTGATCACCGGCTGGAAATGCTTGTGGCCGAACATCACGGCGCCGAGCATGATCTCTTCCGACAGCTCCTTGGCCTCGGATTCGACCATCAGCACCGCGTCGTTGGTGCCGGCGACGACGAGGTCGAGTTGCGACTCGGTCATCTCCTCGAGCGTCGGGTTGAGCACGTATTCGTTGTTGATGAAGCCGACGCGGGCGCCGCCGATCGGGCCCATGAACGGCACGCCCGACAGCGTCAGCGCCGCCGAGGTCGCGACCATCGCCAGGATGTCGGGATCGTTCTCGAGGTCGTGCGACAGCGTGGTGATGATGACCTGGGTGTCGCAGCGCCAGCCTTCCGCGAACAGCGGACGGATCGGCCGGTCGATCAGGCGCGAGGTCAGCGTCTCCTTCTCGGTGGGACGGCCTTCGCGCTTGAAATAGCCGCCGGGAATGCGGCCGGCGGCGTAGAACTTCTCCTGGTAGTTCACCGTCAGCGGCATGAAGTCGATGCCTTCCTTCGGCGCCTTGGCGGCGACGACGGTGGCGAGCACGGTGGTTTCGCCGTAGGTGGCCATGATCGCGCCGTCAGCCTGACGGGCGACCTTGCCGGTTTCCAGGACGAGCGTGCGCCCGCCCCAGTCGAGTTCAACGCGATGCGTATCGAACATGGGTGATGTCTTTCTCGGTGTTCGGCGGGTCCGAAAGCCAGAGCAAGACGGCGAGACGCTGTCGCGCGATGCGCGCTAGCCTCACAGCGTCCGGCGATCCTGCCATGGCTTCATGGACCCGGCCCGGGCGACCTCTGTTCGCCCAATGCGTCGGCGACGCAAACGGTTTCGTCGTCGGCCGACAGGTAACAGCGGGCACGTTTGACTCAAGGATACGGCGCCCGCCCGTGGAAACGCGCGGGACGGTCCCGCGCGCTGGCATGCTCAGCGGCGGATGTTGAGCTTCTCGATCAACGCCTTGTAGCGCTTCTCGTCGGCGCGGCGCAGGTGATCGAGCAGCTGCCGGCGCTGCGACACGAGCTTGAGCAGGCCACGACGGGAATGGTTGTCGTGGACATGCGTCTTGAAGTGTTCGGTCAGGTTGTTGATGCGTTCGGAGATGATCGCGACCTGCACTTCCGGCGACCCGGTGTCGCCTTTCTTGGTCGCATTCGCCTTGATCACCTCGGCCTTGCGTTCAGCCGTAATCGACATCGGGGACGTCCTTCATTTTGCGCCGGCGCTGCCAACGAGCCCGGCAAGGTTGAACACGCGCTTGGGGATGATCTCGCCGCGGTCCATCTCGGCGAGCGCGATCAGCCGACCGGACGCCGTGACATAGACCGGGCCGCGGATGATGGGAGCATCCCGTCCGCGCACCAGAACGGCTTGGCCCCGCTTGAGCCTCGCCGCATCTGCCTGGCCGACGGCCAGCGCCGGGATGTCGTCCAGCGCGGTCTCGACAGGCAAAAGCGCAGCGGCGAGGCTTGCCTCGCCGGCTGCGGCTCTATGGCACAGTGCCTCCAATTGGGCCAGCGAAATCATGAGGTTCGGCCCGAAGGCGCCGACCGCCTCGCGGCGCAGCGCCGAGACATGGCCGAAACAGCCCAGTTTGCGGCCGAGATCGCGGGCAATGGCGCGGACATAGGTGCCCTTGCCGCATTCCGCGGTCAGCTCGGCGTGGTCGCGGTCCGGCATGCCGATGAGTTCCAGCCGGTGGATCTGGACCTGCCGCGGCGGCAGCACCACGGTCTCGCCGTCCCGCGCCAGGTCATAGGCCCGCTCGCCGGCGATTTTCAGCGCCGAGAACGCCGGCGGCACCTGCTCGATGGTGCCGGTGAAGGCCGGCAGCAGCGCGTTGATTTCCTCGGCGGTCGGGCGGGCCTCGCTGGTGGCCGTGACCCGGCCCTCGGCATCGTCGGTATCCCGTTCCTCTCCGAACCGCACAGTGAAGCGGTAGGTCTTGCGGCCCTCCATGGCGTAGGGGACGGTCTTGGTCGCCTCGCCCAGCGCTATCGGCAGGCAGCCGGAGGCGAGCGGGTCAAGCGTGCCGGCATGGCCGGCGCTCCTGGCCTTGAACAGCCGGCGGATCACCGCCACGGCGTGGGTCGAGGTCATGCCGACGGGCTTGTCCAGCACCACCCAGCCGTGGACGTCGTGCTTCTCGCGGCGGAACTGGGGCTTGCCCTTGCGCGGCGGCGCTTCCTTGTCCGCTTGCTCCGCTGTGACTCCCTCCTCCGCAGGCGGAGGAGGCGGCTGCGGAGAGAGGCGATCCCGGGTCGTCATTCGTCGTCCGATTCCTTGTCCTTCAGGTCGCGCGCCACCGCCGGCGAGCGCAGCAGCTTGTCGATGCGCTCGGCCTCGTCGAACCGCTCGTCGATGCGGAAGCGGATGTCGGGCGCGAATTTCAGGTTGATGCGGCGCGCGATCTCGCCGCGCAGGAACTTCTTGTTGCGCTCCAGCGCGTCGCGCACCTGGGTCGCGTCGTGGCCGCCGAGCGGCATCACATAGATGGTGGCAAGCCTGAGATCGGCGGTGACCGCGACCTCGGGCACCGTGATCATGTGACTCTCGATCACCGGATCGTGGACCTCGCCGCGCGTCAGCATCTCCGCGACCGCGTGGCGGATCAGTTCGCCGACGCGCAGCTGGCGCTGCGAGGCGGCGGGTCCGGCGTCGTGCCTGGGTTTCCGGTGGCGTGACATTGAACCAACATTGCTGCCGTCAGGCCGGACTCGTCCCGGTCACCCGCGCCTTGCCCGAAAGAAGCAGGACGAGGATGCCCGGCCCGAGGCCGGGCATGACGAAGGAAAAAAGTGGAAGCTCTAAACCGAGCCGTGAGACGAAGCCGTGAGACTCGGACTCACAGGCTGCGCTGCACCTGCTCCACCCGGTAGCATTCGATGACGTCGCCGACGCGCATGTCCTGGTAGCTCTCGAAGGCCATGCCGCATTCCATGCCGGCGCTGACCTCCTTGACGTCGTCCTTGAAGCGCTTGAGCTGCGACAGCTTGCCTTCGTGGATCACGACATTGTCGCGGATCAGCCGGACATTGGCGCCGCGCTCGACGGTGCCGTCGGTGACACGGCAGCCGGCGATCTTGCCGACCTTGGAGATGTTGAACACCTCCAGCACCTGGGCGTTGCCGAGCATGGTCTCGCGCAGCGTCGGCGCCAGCAGGCCGGACATCGCCTTCTTCACGTCGTCGACGAGATCGTAGATGATGTTGTAGTAGCGGATCTCGATGCCGGCGCGCTCGGCCGCCTCGCGCGCTTCCTTGTGGGCGCGCACGTTGAAGCCGATGATCGGCGCGCCAGACGCCTGCGCCAGCGTGACGTCGGATTCGGTGATGCCGCCGACGCCGCCGTGCAGCACCCGTGCCGTCACCTCCTCGGTGCCGAGCTTCTCCAGCGCGCCGATAATGGCTTCGAGCGAGCCCTGCACGTCGGCCTTGACCACCAGCGCCAGCTCCTTGGTGGAGGCGTTGCGGAGCTGATGCATCATCTGCTCGAGCGAGCCGCGCATGGTGACGGCGCGGTTGGCCTGCTTCTCGCGCTTCTGGCGCGCGCGGTAGTCGGTGACCTCGCGGGCGCGGGCCTCGTTCTCGACCACCGCGAGGCGGTCGCCCGCCTCCGGCATGCCGGAGAAGCCGAGCACCTCGACCGGCATCGACGGGCCGGCGCTCCTGACGTTGGCGCCGGTGTCCGACACCAGCGCGCGCACGCGGCCCCATTCGGCGCCGGCGACGACGAGATCGCCGACATGCAGCGTGCCGCGCTGCACCAGCACGGTCGCGACCGGGCCGCGGCCGCGGTCGAGCTTGGCCTCGATCACGGTGCCTTCGGCGGCGCGGTCCGGATTGGCCTTGAGCTCGAGCAGCTCGGCCTGCAGGCCGATCATCTCCAGGAGCTTGTCGAGATTGAGCCGCTTGGTGGCGGACACCTCGACGTCGACGACGTCGCCGCCCATGGATTCGACCTGGACCTCGTGCTGCAGCAGATCGGTGCGCACGCGGTTCGGATCGGCATCCGGCTTGTCGATCTTGTTGATGGCGACGATGATCGGCACCTTCGCCGCCTTGGCATGCGCGATCGCCTCGACTGTCTGCGGCATCACGCCGTCGTCGGCGGCGACCACCAGCACGACGATGTCGGTGACCTTGGCGCCGCGCGCGCGCATCGAGGTGAAGGCGGCGTGGCCCGGCGTGTCGATGAAGGTGATCTTCTGGCCCGACGGCGCGGTGACCTGGTAGGCGCCGATATGCTGGGTGATGCCGCCGGCCTCGCCGGCGGCGACGTCGGCGGAGCGGATCGCATCGAGCAGCGACGTCTTGCCGTGGTCGACGTGGCCCATCACGGTGACGATCGGCGCGCGCGGCTGCAGGTGCCCCTCGTCGTCGGCGGCGTCGAACAGGCCCTCCTCGACGTCGGATTCGGCGACGCGCTTGACGGTGTGGCCGAGCTCCTCGGCGATGAGCTGCGCGGTGTCGGCGTCGATCACGTCGTTGATCGTCACCATCTGGCCCTGCTTCATCAGCAGGCGGATGACGTCGACGGCGCGCTCCGACATGCGGTTGGCGAGATCGGAGATCGAGATCGCCTCCGGGATCGTCACCTCGCGCGACAGCTTTTCCTTGGGCTCGTTGGAGGCGTGGCCCTTGAGGCGCTGGGTGCGGCGGCGGAACGACGCCACCGAGCGCTCGCGCACCTCGTCGGCATTCAGCGCGTTGACGAGCGTGAGGCGGCCGCGCTGCTTCTCGGCGCCGGGCCGCGGCGCGGCGGGACGCGCCGGCACCGACGGCCGCGCGCCGGCCCCGCCGGGACGGCGGCGCGGCGCCTCGTCTTCCTCGGCTTCGAGCGTGAGCTTGCCGGGCGCGGCCGGCCGCTTCGGCTCCTCGGTGCCGAGCCGCTTCTTGGCGACCTCGCCGGCCTTGCGCTTGGATTCCTCTTCCTTCTTGAGGCGCTCTTCCTCCTCGCGCTTGCGCGCCTCGGCGGCTTCGCGCTCGGCGCGCTCGGCGGATTCGCGGATGGCGCGGCGGGCGGCTTCTTCCTCCGCGATCCGGCGCTCCTCGGCATCGCGCAGCCTGGAATCGGCGAGCGCGGCGGCGCGGGCGTTGCGCTCCTCCTCGGTCAGCGTGCGCAGCACGACCCCGGACGGCTTCGGCGCGGCGGGCGGCGGCGCGGCCGCGGGCCGCGCGCTGGCCTTCTTCGGCGCTTCGGCGGCGGGCGCTTCCGCGGCCTTGGTGGCGGCGCCGACGCTGCGGCGCTTCACGGTTTCCACCACGACCTGCTTGCTGCGGCCGTGGCTGAAGCTCTGGCGCACCACGCCGGTCTCCGTGCGCGGCTTCAGCGTGAGCTTGCCGGGGGCGCTCAGCTTCTTCTCACCGGGGTTCCTGGTCTCAGTCATTCCGTTACGATTCCGATCCTCAAAGTCTCAGGCATCCGCGCGCGGCGCCTTGGGTGATATCCGCCCGGGGTGTCCATCCTGCGCCCGATAGCGCGCAAGGCGCGAGGCGCGGGCTATGAACGTGGTTGTCGCGGAGCCGGCAAGCAGGGCAGCATGTACCACATTTGCGCGCCCGAGTGCCAAATCCAATTGTTCGCCGGAAAATGCCTCGATGACCGGCAGATCGGCGGATCGACCGGTTAAATAGGCATTTATCTTGCGCTTTCCATCCTCGGCGCCGTCTTTGGCGTGCAGGACGGCGACCGCCTCGCCCCGCGCCAGGGCATCCTCGGTCTTGGCGCGGCCGCTGCGCACCAGGCCGGCCTTGCCGGCGATCGCCAGGGCGTCGCGCGCGGCGCGCTCCAGGAGCTCGTCGGTCAGGTCCGCGAGCCCGGCCGGCGGCCGCACCGCGGCCTTGAAGCCGCGGGCGAACACGTTGCGGCGGACGCCGTCCTCGACCGCCTGCCGTGTTGCCGTGATCCAGAGGCCGCGGCCGGGCAGCCGGTGCTTGACGTCCGGCACCACCTCGCCGTCCGGCGAGCGCACGAACCGGATCATCTCCTCGGGCGACAGCGCCGTGCGCGTCACCGCGCACAGCCGCTGCGTCGCGCGGCCGGCCTTGGGGCCGCGGTCGAGCTCTTCCGGCGGCTGCTGCGGACGGGCGAGCATGCGGATGCGGGTGACCTCCGGTTGGTCCGGTTACGCGGGCGCGCCGGCGTGTTCCGCCGCCGCGTCCTCGGCCGGCTGCGGCGCGAGATCGGCCTCGGTGATCCAGCCGGCCTTCAGCCGCGCCTGCATGATCAGCTCCTCGGCCTCCTCGCGCGACAGCTCGAAGCCGTCGAGATAGCCCTTGTGCTGCACGGTCTCGTTGTCCTTGCGCTCGGTCCAGCCGGCGAGATCGTCGGTGGCGCAGCCGGCGAGGTCCTCGACCGTCTTCACGTCGTTCTCGCCGAGCGCGACCAGCATCTTGGTGGTGATGCCGGGCACCTCCTTCAGCGCGTCCTCGACGCCGAGCGCCTTGCGCTTGGCGTCGAGCTCGGCCTCCTCGCGCTCGAGATAGTCGCGGGCGCGCTGCTGCAGCTCGCGCGCGGTCTCCTCGTCGAAGCCTTCGATCGAGGACACTTCCTTCTCGTCCACCATCGCGAGCTCCTCGATCGAGGTGAAGCCCTCCGAGGCCAGGAGCTGGCCGACCACCTCGTCGAGATTGAGCGCTTCGACGAAGATCTTGGTACGGGCCTCGAAATCCGCCTGGCGGCGCTCGGATTCCTCCTGCTCGGTCAGGATGTCGATGTCCCAGCCGGTGAGCTGCGAGGCGAGCCGCACGTTCTGGCCGCGCCGGCCGATCGCCAGCGACAGCTGCTGGTCCGGCACCACCACCTCGATGCGCTGCTTGTCTTCGTCGAGCACCACCTTGGCGACCTCCGCCGGCGCCAGCGCGTTGACGACGAAGGTCGCGATGTCGGCCGACCACGGAATGATGTCGATCTTCTCGCCCTGCAGCTCGTTGACCACCGCCTGCACGCGCGAGCCGCGCATGCCGACGCAGGCGCCGACCGGATCGACCGAGGAGTCGCGCGAGATCACCGCGATCTTAGCGCGCGATCCCGGATCGCGGGCCACCGCCTTGATCTCGACGATGCCGTCATAGATTTCCGGCACTTCCTGCGCGAACAGCTTGGCGGTGAACTGCGGATGGGTGCGCGACAGGAAGATCTGCGGGCCGCGCGGCTCGCGCCGCACGTCGTAGATATAGGCGCGCACGCGGTCGCCGTTGCGCAGCGTCTCGCGCGGCAGCATCTCGTCGCGGCGGATGATGGCCTCGCCGCGGCCGAGATCGACCACCACGTTGCCGTATTCGACGCGCTTGACGACGCCGTTGACGATCTCGCCGATGCGGTCCTTGTACTCGGCATATTGCCGGTCGCGTTCGGCCTCGCGCACCTTCTGCACGATCACCTGCTTGGCCGACTGCGCGGCGATGCGGCCGTATTCGAGCGGCGGCAGCGGATCGGCGATCACGTCGCCGATCTGCGCGGCCGGGTGGCGGCGGCGCGCTTCCTCGATGGTGATCTGGTTCGAGGGATTCTCGACCTGCTCCACCACCAGCATGTGACGGGTGAGCCGCAGATCGCCGTTCTTGGGATCGATCTCGGCATGGACGTCGGTCTCGGCGCCGTAGCGCGAGCGCGCCGCCTTGGCGATGGCGTCCTCCATCGCGCTGATGACGATGCCGCGGTCGATCGCCTTCTCGCGCGCGACCGCGTCGGCGATCTGCAGAAGCTCAAGCCGGTTGGCGCTGACAGCCATGGTGTTCAGTCTCCTCGGTTTCCGGCGCGCCGGCGGTGCGGCCGCGCCCGGTGATGTCGGTGATGCGGATGGTCGGGCTCATCGTCTTCGGCGCCATCCTGCGCCCGTTCTTGCTGACGTTCCTGGGCTTTTTCCTGCGCCTTGCCGCGGCGCAGCGACTCGGCGATCAGCGCATCGGTCAGCACCAGCCGGGCCTCGCTGATGTCCTCGATGCGCACGCGCAGCTCGACGCTGTCCGCGCCGGTCTCGCTGTCGAGCGCGATGCGGGCGGCATCGCCCTCGGTGCCGATCAGCGTGCCCTTGAAGCGGCGGCGGCCTTCGATCGCGACTGCGGTCTCGACCTTGACGGCGTGGCCGGCATAGCGGTCGAAATCCGACTTGCGCACCAGCGGCCGGTCGATGCCGGGCGACGACAGTTCCAGCCGGTAGGCGCTCTCGACCGGGTCGGCGGCGTCGAGCACCGGCGACAGCGCCCGCGAGGCCGTCTCGCAGTCCTCGACCGTCATGCTGCCGTCCGGCCGTTCGGCCATGATCTGCACGGTGCAGCCGGCGGCGCCGGTGACGCGCACGCGCACCAGCCGGTAGCCGAGGCCGAGCAGCACCGGCTCGGCGAGGGCGCCGATGCGCGCTGCCAGCCCCGGCTCGACAACGAGCCGCGGTTCGGTCAGGGCCTCGGAGTGGTTCGGAACGGTGTCCGCCATCGGGTAACAAAAAAGAGCGGGCCCCCGGAGGAACCCACTCTCAAATCCTGATTGGATTGTGAGAATGTCGATAACGCTCGGGAATATAGCGATTTTCGCTATCCGCGCAAGGGGCGGGGCTGGGGCCGGACTAACCCTTCGTTCAGACCTTCATGCCTAAATTTGGGTAAAGGCGGGCCGGCTGCGCCCGCTCTATCGGTTTCTGGCGCTGGCATCGGCTTCATATCGGCTTCCATGACGTCGTCCTCCGCATCGCTGCTCCCCGAACTGGAGGAGGTCGTCCGCAACGGCACGCCGCAACGGCGCGCCGCGACGCTGCGGCGGATCACGACGCTGTTCCTCGACGGCGCCGCGCATTTCAACGACGAGCATGTCGCGCTGTTCGACGACGTGATGATGTGCCTCGTCGAGCGGATCGAATCCAAGGTGATGGCCGAGCTGGCGCGCCGCCTGGCGCCGGTCGAGAACGCGCCGGCCGGCGTGGTGCGGCTCCTGGCCAATGACGACGATATCGAGATCGCCGGCCCGGTGCTGCGGCAGTCGCGGCTCGACGAGCCCGATCTCGCCTTCATCGCCGAGACCAAGAGCCAGGCGCACCTCCTGGCGCTGTCGGAGCGCAGGACGCTGAGCGAGCGCGTCAGCGACGTGCTGGTGCGGCGCGGCGACCGCGAGGTGGCGCGCACCGTGGCCGCCAATCAAGGCGCGCAGCTCTCGAACCAGGCCTTCGCCACGCTGGTGACGCGCGCGCACGACGACGACGTGCTGGCGGAGAAGGTCGGCAGCCGCACCGACATTCCGCCGCGGCTGTTCCGCGAATTGCTGATGAAGGCCGCCAATGTCGTGCAGCAGCGCCTGCTCGCCAGCGCGCGGCCGGAGACCCAGGCCGAGATCAGGAGCATCCTCGAACGGGTGTCGGGCGAGGTCGGCCAGAAGGCGGCGCCGCGCAGCTACGCCGCGGCGCTGGAGAAGATCACGGCGCTCAATGCCGCCGGCAAGCTGTGCGAGGCCGATCTCGCCGGCTTCGCGCAGGCGCAGAACTACGAGGAGACGATCGCGGCGCTGTCGGTGCTGTGCGACGTGCCGGTCGACGTCATCGACCGGCTGCTGGCGGGCGACCGGCCGGACCCGGTGTTGATCCTCGGCCGCGCCAGCGGTTTCTCCTGGGACACGGTGCGCGCCGTCATCACCGCGCGGCCCGGCGGCAAGGGCACCTCGACGCAGGCGATCGAAGCGGCGCGCGACAATTTCGAGAAGCTCACCGCGCCGACCGCGCAGCGCGTGGTGCGGTTCTGGCAGTTGCGGCCGGGCGCGTGAGCGGCTGATCGACGAAGGCGCGTCGCGGAATGACAGCTATTTCCGACGAAAAATGAAATAGGCGGGCCGGCGGCCCTCGCGCAGCGCCTTGGCCTCGTAGCGCGTGCGCACGAAGCCGTCCCACGGCTCCTTCCAGTCCGACGCGCGCTCGGCGGTCCAGACGAAATCCGGCGCGCGCAGCACGCGCGCCAGCGTCCAGGCCGCGTAGCCGGGAATGTCGGTAGCGAAGCGGAATTCGCCGCCGGGCGCCAGGATGCGCGCCAGCGCGGCGAGGCTGTCGTCCTGCACGAGGCGGCGCTTCCAGTGGCGGCGCTTGGGCCATGGATCGGGATAGAGCAGGTCGACGCGCGCCAGCGCCGCGTCCGGCAGCCACGGCAGCAGCGCCGCCGCATCGTCGAAATGCAGCCGGATGTTGCGCAGGCCCTCGGCCTCGATCGCGGCCAGCGCCTTGGCCATGCCGTTCACGAACGGCTCGACGCCGAGATAGCCGATCTCGGGATGCTGCCGCGCCTGCGCGATCAGGTGCTCGCCGCCGCCGAAGCCGATCTCGAGCCGCACCTCGTGCACCGTATCGGCAAACAGCGCGCGCAGGTCGCGCGGCGCCGGCTGCGTCAGGTCGAGCGCGAGCCGCGGCAGCAGGGTCTCGAACAGCGCCGCCTGCCGGCCGCGCAGCGCATGGCCCTTGCGGCGGCCGAAGAACGCGCGCGGCGCGGGCTTTTCGGACGGCGTCGACATATCGCTCATGGTAGCCGAAAACGAAAATGGCCGGGCGAACCCGGCCATTCGCGAAGGATGCGGGCCGCGCTCAGCTCACCGCGCTGCGGATCGCGGCGGCGAGATCGGTCTTCTCCCAGGAGAAGCCGCCGTCCTTCTCCGGCGCGCGGCCGAAATGGCCGTAGGCGGCGGTGCGGCGGTAGATCGGCCGGTTGAGCTTCAGCGTGCGGCGGATATTGGTCGGCGTCAGCCGGAACAGCTCCGGCAGCACCTTCTCGAGCTTGCGCTCGTCGACCTTGCCGGTGCCGTGGGTGTCGACGAGCAGCGACATCGGCTCGGCGACGCCGATCGCATAGGCGATCTGGATGGTGCAGCGCTCGGCGAGCCCGGCGGCGACGATGTTCTTGGCGAGATAGCGCGCGGCATAGGCCGCGGAGCGGTCGACCTTGGTCGGGTCCTTGCCGGAGAACGCGCCGCCGCCGTGCGGGGCATAGCCGCCATAGGTGTCGACGATGATCTTGCGGCCGGTCAGGCCGCAGTCGCCGTCCGGCCCGCCGACCACGAAGTTGCCGGTCGGGTTGACCAGGAAGTCGGACGGCTTCTTCGGCATCCAGCCCTTGGGCAGCGCGGATTCGACGGCGCTGCTGATCATCTCCTTGATCAGGCCGGGCGTGTATTTCTTGCCGTTGCGGCTCTTTTCATTGTGCTGCGTCGACACCACGACCTTGGTGCAGCCGACCGGCTTGCCGTCGACATAGCGCACCGTGACCTGGCTCTTGGCGTCGGGCTGCAGGTCGGCGAGCGACCGGGAGCGGCGCTTTTCCGACAGCACCTTGAGGATCTTGTGCGCGAAATAGATCGGCGCCGGCATGAACGAGTTCTTCTCGTAGACCTCGCTCTCGGTGCAGGCGAAGCCGAACATCATGCCCTGGTCGCCGGCGCCTTCCTCCTCGCCGGATTTCTTCTTCTTGGCGTCGACGCCCATGGCGATGTCGGGCGACTGGCCGTGCAGCAGCACCTCGATGTCGGCGCCGTGATAGGAGAAGCCGTCCTGGTCGTAGCCGATGTCCTTGACCACGCCGCGGGCGATCTCGCTGATCAGCTCGCGGTCGACCACGGCCTTGTCGCCGATCTTGCGGAACAGCTGGCCGCGGCCCTCGCCGGCGATCACGATCTTGTTGGTGGTGCAGAGCGTCTCGCAGCCGAGCCGGGTGTTGACCAGGCTGTCGTCGGCGATGCCGAGCTTGACGTCCTTTTCGATGAAGGCGTCGAGGATGGCGTCGGAAATCTGGTCGCTCACCTTGTCGGGGTGACCCTCGGAGACCGACTCGCTCGTAAACAGAAAATTCTTGTGCGCCACTGCGACCCTCCCGCCCAGCGCGATATCGCGCCATGAAACGGGGGGTGTTCTTGCAGCCGTGCTGCACAAGGTCAAGATGCGGGCAGCGGTGGGCGGATTCCCCGGCGCCCAATGCCGGCAGGGCGGTTCAGTCGCTGTCTTCCGCCGCCATCTGCTCGACCAGATCGACGATGCGGCGGCGCAGCTTGCTGTCCTTGATGTGCATGAAGGCCCGCGTCAGCGCCAGGCCATCCGAGGTCGCGAGGAAGTCGGAGATATAGGCCGGCGAGGGCGCTTCGTTCATCCCGGTCGCGCCGTCGCCGGCGGTCGGCGCGCCTTCGAAGAAGAACGACACCGGCACCTGCAGGATCTGCGCGATCTGCTGCAGCCGGCTGGCGCCGATGCGGTTGGTGCCCTTCTCGTATTTCTGAACTTGCTGGAATGTCAGGTCGAGGGCGTCGCCAAGTTTCTCCTGGCTCATGCCGAGCATCATCCGGCGCATGCGGACGCGGCTGCCGACGTGCTTGTCAATTGGGTTGGGCGCCTTCTTGACCATGCAATTCATCCTCCCACCACGCCCACCAAGACGCGCAAGGAAATACCTCTAGTTAGCATGTCAGCGCAATCAAGTATTTCCTTCATCAATGATGCGATCGATTGCAACCATTAATGCGGTGTAAAATTGTAGGGAAATGAGGCGTTTATATTCGAGCTGCCACATTGTGGAGCAAATCGTGCCATTGCCGAGACACGATGCGGCAACATGCAGCATGGCTCGGCGCGCGGATCACGCGCGCGTCCGCCGCCGAATCGCCAACAGCAGCACCGCGATCAGCGCCGCCGCGAGCGGCCCGTCGCCGACGCGCGCGTAAACCGTCTGCGGCAAGGCGCGCGGCAGCCGCGCGTCGAGCACGCCGTCGCTGCCGAGCGGCAGCGCGGCGATGATGCGGCCGGAGGGATCGACCACCGCGGAAATGCCGTTGTTGGCGGCGCGCACCAGCGGCAGCCCTTCCTCGATGGCGCGCACCCGCGCCTGCTGGAAATGCTGGTACGGCCCGGTGCTGATGCCGAACCAGGCGTCATTGGTCAGATTGAGCATCCAGCCCGGCCGCGGTTCGCCTGGCGGACGAACGCCGGGGAAGACCACCTCGTAGCAGATCAGCGGCAGCAGGTCCGGCGCGCCGGGCACGCGCATCAGCCGCCGGCGGTCGCCGGCGAGAAAGCCGCCGGCGACCTTGGTGAGCTGCATCAGGCCGAGCCGCTCCAACAGCGGTTGGAACGGCAGATACTCGCCGAAAGGAACGAGGTGCACCTTGTCGTAGATGCCGAGGATCGCGCCGTCATGATCGATCGCATAGATCGAATTGTAGGCGCGGGTGATGCGCGCGCCCGGCGCCACGGTCTCCGGCGCGCGCACCGAGCCGGTGATCAGCACGGTGCCCGGCGGCAGCATGTCGGCGATGCGCGCCAGCGCCTCGGGCTCGCGCGTCAGGAAGAACGGGAACGCGGATTCCGGCCAGATCAGGTGCGTGGCGTCGCCGACGCCGCGCGACTGCGGGCCGGTGGCGCGGTCCGACAGCGCGATATAGCGGTCCATCACCTGCTGCCGCGCGCCGTAATTGAACTTGTCGTCCTGCGGCAGGTTCGGCTGCATGATGCGCAGCTTGACGCCGTCGACGAAGCCGGTCGGATGCCCCGTGAGCGCGGCGACGCCGTAGCCGGCCATGATCGCCAGCACCAGCGCGGCGAGCGCCGGCGCGCGCCACGGATGCGGCGTGTCGCTGCGCTCGTCGGCGAGCACCGCCGGGCTCGCGAACACCGCGACCGCGACGAAGGTCAGGCCCCAGACGCCGATCAGGCCGGCGCTCTGCGCCAGCGCCAAGGGCTGCGTCAGCGCATAGCCGAACAGGTTCCACGGAAAGCCGGTGAGCACATGGCCGCGCAGCCATTCGGCCATCGTGAGCGCCGTCGCCAGCGTCAGGATGCGCAGCGCGCCGCGGCTCCAGAGCAGCCGTGCCGCGGCGGCGCCGGCCGCGGTGAACAGCGCGAGATAGGCCGGCAGCCCGCTGACCGCGACCGGCAGCAGCCAGCCGAAGGTCTTGGCATCGACCAGGAAGGCGTAACCGATCCAGTACAGGCCGGCGACGAAATAGCCGAAGCCGAAGCACCAGCCGGTCAGCGCCGCGGCCAGCACGCCGCTGCGGCGTCCCGCGGCGGCGCCGTCGATCAGCCACACCAGCACCGGAAAGGTGACGAACAGCACCGGCCAGATGTTGAACGGCGCCATCGCCAGCACCGACGCGGCGCCGGCTGCGAGCGCAATGGCGGCGCGGCGCCAGCCCCAGGCCAGCACGATGGAATGGTGCAGCCGGGCGAGCGTCACGTCGAGCCGGTTTTCGGCGGCGTCGGCGCCGCCGGGCCCGGCGCGTTGAAGTCGGGCAGCGGCGGCGGCGCGACGCCGGCCAGCACCGCATCCGGGTCGCGCCGGCGCGGATCGCGTTCCGGCGGCGGGTTCTGCGACAGCCGCACGATCCGCGCGCGCTTGACGCGGCGCGGATCGGCATCGAGCACCTCGATCTCGAACTGCGGCGGGCCGGGCACGATCTCGCCGCGCACCGGCACCCGGCCGGCGCGCGCGGTGAGATAGCCGCCGAGCGTGTCGACGTCCTCGCCGGGCTCGCCGGGATCGAAGTCCGAGCCGATCGCGGCGATGACGTCCTCGAGGTTGGCGCGCGCGTCGGCGATGAAGCTGCCGTCCGGCTGCCGCACCAGTTGCGGCGCCTCGTCGTCGTCGTGCTCGTCGGCGATGTCGCCGACGATCTGCTCGACGATGTCCTCGATCGAGATCAGCCCTTCGGTGCCGCCATACTCGTCGACCACCAGCGCGAGATGGATGCGGGTCGCCTGCATGCGCGCGAGCAGGTCGATGCAGCGCATCGACGGCGGCGTGAACAGCATCTCGCGCACGATGCGCGTCGACGACAGCGGGATCGACAGGTCGATCGCCTTGAAGTCGAGACCGGCGACCAGCGGTTTCTTGCGCTTGCTCGGCTTGGCCGGCGGCGCCGCCGCGCGCGCGGTCATGAACGCGATCAGGTCGCGGATGTGCACCATGCCGATCGGGTCGTCGAGGGTGTCGTTGTAGACGACGAGCCGCGAATGCTCGGCCTTCTCGAAGACGCGGATCAGCTCGCCGAGCGAGATGTCCTGCTGCACGGCGACGATGTCGGCGCGCGGCACGCGCACGTCGCCGATGCGGCGCTCGCGCAGCGCCAGGATGTTGGCGACCATGGTGCGCTCGAGCGGCGAGAAGCCGCTGGCGTCGGTCTCGAGCACGTCCTTGAGTCCGGCGCGGGTCGCGCCCGGCTTGCGGCGGAACAGCGTGCGCAGGACGCGCCGCAGCCAGCCGCCGCCGGTGCCGCCGCCCTCCGCCGGCGCGACGACGACCGGCAGATGCCGCGGCTCGTAGGAGCCGGGCGTGTCGGTCGGGGCTGTCGATTGATCGGGCATGTCAGTTCAGTTTTCGCTCAGGCTCGCGCCGCCTCGCCGGCATAGGGGTCGGGCACCTTCAGGCGTGCCAGCACGCGGCGCTCCAGCCGCTCCATCGCCTCCGCTTGCTGATTCTGCTGGTGATCGTAGCCGATGAGATGGAGAAATCCATGCACGGCGAGATGGCTGAGATGATGCAGGAACGGCTTGCCTTCCGCCTTGGCTTCCCGCGCCACGGTCTCGTAGGCGATCACCACGTCGCCGAGCAAAGCCGGCCCGCGCCGCCGCGGCTGCGGCAGCGCCGGGAACGACAGCACGTTGGTCGGCTTGTCGAAGCCGCGCCAGTCGCGGTTGAGGGTGCGGATCGCGCGGTCGCCGGTGAGCACGACGGCGAGCTCGACATGGGTCCTGCGCGTTGCCGCCGCGGCCGCGGTGATCGCCTTGATGATGGTCGCCCGGGCGCGCGGCTGCGCGCGCCAGCGCGTCGATCTCACCAGGATGTCGATGGTCGGTTTCATCCGTCCTTGCGCGGCGGCCTGATCCGGTCATTGTCCCTGTCGTAGGCGGCGACGATGCGCGACACCAGCTCGTGGCGGATCACGTCCTCGGCGCCGAACGCGGCGTGGCCGATGCCTTCGACGCCCTCGAGCAGCCGCAGCGCCTCGGCGAGGCCGGAGGTCTGTCCGGCGGGCAGATCGACCTGCGAGGGATCGCCGGTGACGATCATGCGGCTGTTCTCGCCGAGCCGGGTCAGGAACATCTTCATCTGCATCGAGGTGGTGTTCTGCGCCTCGTCGAGGATGATCGCGGCATTGGCGAGCGTGCGGCCGCGCATGAAGGCGAGCGGCGCGATCTCGATCTCGCCATCCTCCAGCGCGCGGGTGACGATGCGGGGATCCATCAGGTCGGCGAGCGCGTCGAAGATCGGCCGCAGATAGGGATCGACCTTCTCGCGCATGTCGCCGGGCAGAAAGCCGAGCCGCTCGCCGGCTTCGACCGCGGGCCGCGACACGATGATGCGGTCGACCTCCTTGCGCTCGAACAGATGGATCGCATAGGCGACCGCGAGCCAGGTCTTGCCGGTGCCGGCGGGGCCGGTGCCGAAGGTGAGCGCATGGCGCTTGAGCGTGCGGATGTAGTTGTCCTGCGCGGCAGTGCGGGCGCGCACCGGCCGCTTGCGCAGATGGATCTCCTCGAACGCGCTGCGCGCCGCGGCCGGCGCGCCGTCGGGCACCGGGACTTGCGCGATCGCCTGGCGGATCGCGCCTTCGACATCGCCGGTGGCGATATCCTGGCCGCGCTGCAGCCGCGCGTACAATCCTTCGAGCACGCGGCGGGTCTGCTCGCAGGCTGCCGGCGCGCCGTCGATCGTCACCTGGTTGCCGCGCTGCTCGGCGACCACGCCGAGCCGCCGCTCGATCAAGGCGAGGTTCTGGCCGTATTGTCCGAACAGTGCCGAGGCGAGCCGGTTGTCGTCGAAATCGAGCACGGCATGCGTGCCCGCCGCCGCCGGGGGCGCCGCGGATGGGGTCGCGGGATCGGATGGCGGCAAGCGCTCAGCCTCCGGCGGGCACCGGCTCTGCCGGCGCGCTGCTGCGATCCGCAACGATCTCTCCAAACAGACTGTTCACCATCATTCCGGTGGTCCGCACCGTCACGATCTCGCCGATCCGCGCGGCCGGCGCCGTGACATGCACCGGCTGCAGATATGGGGAGCGGCCGACCAGTTGGCCAGGCAATTTGCCGGGCTTTTCCAGCAGCACCGCGAACTCCTGCCCGACGCAGCTCCGGTTGAACGCGGCCTCGCAGCGGCGGATCTTGTCCTGCAGGGCGTGGAGCCGCGCGGTTTTCACCGCTTCGGGAATCTGGTCCGTGCGCTCGGCCGCCGGCGTTCCCGGCCGCGGCGAATAGGCGAAGGTGTAGGCGGTGCTGAAGCCGACGGCATCGACCAGCGACAGCGTGTCGGCGAAGTCCTCGTCGGTCTCGCCGGGGAAGCCGACGATGAAGTCCGAGGTGAAGGCGAGCCGCGGCTGCGCGGCGCGCAGCCGTGCGATCACCTCGAGATAATGCGCGCGGCTGTGCTTGCGGTTCATCGCCGCCAGCATGCGGTCGGAGCCGGACTGCACCGGCAGGTGGAGCTGCGGCATCAGCGCCGGCAGGTCGCGGTGCGCGGCGATCAGCGCGTCGTCGACGTCGTTGGGATGGCTGGTGGTGTAGCGGAGCTGCGCGATGCCGGGCACGCGCGCGACGCGCCGCAGCAGATCGGCGAGGCTCGCCGGCGCGCCGTCCTCGCCGCGGCCGTGATAGGCGTTGACGTTCTGCCCGATCAGCGTGACGGCGCGCACGCCGGCGGCGGCGAGCCGCTCGACCTCGGCGACGACATGCGCCACCGGCCGCGAGGTCTCGCTGCCGCGCGTGTAAGGCACCACGCAGAACGCGCAGAACTTGTCGCAGCCCTCCTGCACAGTGACGAAGGCGGAGACGCCGCGGGCGCGGATCGCCCGCCGTGACGGCGCCGCCAGCGCGGCGAACTTGTCCTCGACCGGAAATTCTGTGTCGACCACGCGCTCGCCGGCGCGCGCGCGCGCGACCAGTTCGGGCAGGCGGTGATAGTTCTGCGAGCCGACCACGAGATCGACCGCGCCGGCGCGGCGCACGATCTCGGCGCCTTCCGCCTGCGCCATGCAGCCGGCGACCGCGATGGTCATGGCGCGGCCCTCGCGCGCGGCGGCGTCCTTGGCCACGCGCAGCCGGCCGATCTCGGAATAGACCTTGTCGCTCGCCTTCTCGCGGATGTGGCAGGTGTTGAGGATGACGAGGTCGGCGTCCTCGGGCTGCGCGGTCTCGACATAGCCCTGCGGCGCCAGCGTGTCGGCCATACGATGCGAATCGTAGACGTTCATCTGGCAGCCGAACGACTTGACGTGGAGCTTGCGGGGCCTGGTCATGATCTCGCCCGGACGCAGATAAGCCTCTGATTTTCCTCTATAAACTTCATTCGCAGCAAAGCCGGCCGCGAGGCCCCTCTTAGCGGCTTTCGCGGCAAAAAGAAATGCCGCTCACGCCGGTTCCGCGCTGGCGCGGCCGCGCAGCGTCGCCACGGTGATGTGCCGCACCGCCTGTTCGAGCCGGCGCGTCAGCGCCTTGCGGTCCGGTTCGGCGTCGGCGGCCACCGGCTCGCCGAAGGTGACGACGGCATCGATCGCGCCGCGGCGCACCAGCGCCGAGAGGTGCGGCATCAAATCGAGGTCGCCGTACCAGGCGGTGAGATAGCGGTGCTGGCGGCCGAGCGGCAGGCCCTGCACGCCGGTGTAGCAGACCGACAGCGGCTGGATCACCAGCCGGCCCTTGAGCCCGTCATGATTGCCGGCATCGCGCACCGCGCCGATCAGCGCCGAGCGGAACGGCAGCACGCGGTTGCCGTCGCTCGAGGTGCCTTCCGCGAACAGCACCACCGGCACGTTGTCGGCGAGCCGCTGCACCATGTCGGTGATGGCGTCGCCGGTCTGCTGGCGGCGCTGGCGGTCGACGAACACGGTGCGCTGCAGCTGCGCGATCAGGCCGATCACCGGCCAGCGCCGCACCTCGCTTTTGGCGACGAAGGCGACCGGGGCGGCCGAGCCGATCACCAGGATGTCGGCCCACGAGGTGTGGTTGCCGACCATCAGCGCCGGCCGGTCGAGCACCGGCTTGCCGACCACGCGCACGCGGATGCCGAGCAGCCGGCACAGAAACGCATAATACGCCATGGCGATGCGGCCGCGGCCCGGCAGCTTGAAGGCCTTCAGCAGCCATTGCACCACGGCGAGCACCGCCACCGTGGTGAAGAACACGACACCGACGAACAGCCCGCGCAGCATCAGCCGGAATTTTTCTCGTCGAGCGGCACCGCGTAGAGCTCGAGCCGGTGATCGATCAGCCGGTAGCCGAGCTTGCGGGCGATCTCCCGCTGCAGCGCCTCGATCTCCTCGGACTGGAATTCGACCACTTCGCCGTTGCGCAGATTGATGAGATGGTCGTGGTGCGATTCCGGGCTCTGCTCGTAGCGGGCGCGGCCCTCGCGGAAGTCGTGGCGCTCGATGATGCCGGAATCCTCGAACAGCTTGACGGTGCGGTAGACCGTCGAGATCGAGATGCGGTCGTCGACCGCGACGCAGCGCCGGTACAGCTCCTCGACATCGGGATGGTCGTCGGAGGCCGCCAGCGCCCGCGCGATGGTGCGGCGCTGCTCGGTCATGCGCATGCCCTTGGCCGCGCACAGCGCCTCGATGTCGCGCTTCTCGCCGGGCTTGGTCGATGCCGCCTCGTTGACGGCGGCCTTTTTGATACTGGTCTTGTGCGACGCGCTCACCGCGCTTCTCCGATCGTCTGGCGGCATCATAAAAGACAGCGGCAGCAGCGTCCATCGCTGCACCGCATTGTGACGGCGCCGCGGCTCAACCGAGGTCGCGCCGCAGCACCAGCGCATGCGCGTCGGCGCCGCCGTCGCGGTAATAGTTGGGGCGTCGGCTGACCTCGCGGAAGCCCGCGCGCCCATAGAGCCGGTTGGCGGCGCGATTGGCCTCGCCGACCTCGAGGAACACGGCGCGGATGCCGAGGCCGGCGAGCCGGCGCAGATGCAGCATCAGCAGCTCGCGGCCGAGCCCGCGGCCGCGCCAGGCCGGCGCCACCGCGACGGAGAGGATTTCCGCCTCGTCGCCGGCGCAGCGCGACATGATGAAGCCGGCGAGCGAAGCGCCGCTGCCGGCGCGGTGCGCGACCACCGCGCGGTCGCGCAGCAGCGTCTCGACCTCGTCCTCGCTCCAGCCGCGGCGGAATGCGGCGCCGTGCAGCGCCGCGATCGCCGCGGCATCCTGCGGCCCGGCTTCCGCCAGCGCCGGCGCGGCGCGCCCGAACAGGCGGCCGAGAGGGCGCGCGAAAAAGCCGCTCATCGCCGCGCCAGTTGCGCCGCGTCCTGCGGCTGCGCGTCGGGCGCGCGCAGATAGAGCGGCTTCGGCGGCGTCGCGATGTCGGTCGCAGCGGCGCCGAGCCGCGCCACCCAGTCGATGTCGGGCGCGCGGCGCTCGTCGACCAGAGCCGGCCGCGGCACGCCCGCAGGCCAGGCCGCGGCCAGCATGCGCGCGCCGGTGCCGACGAGCCGCGGCGTGCCGCTGGTGGCGACGCGCAGCGCGTCGCGCAGCGGAGTGATGCGCGGCGTCACCAGCGTGCGGCCGCCGGGGCCGAACACCTGCAGGTAGAGATGATCGTGGCGCGCATCGATCGCGGCGACCACGGGCTTGTCCTTGTCGGCGGCGATCAGCGGCGCGGCATAGGCGGCGAGGGTCGACAGCCCGATCGCCGGCTTGCCGGAGGCGAGCGCGATGCCGCGCGCCGCGGCGATGCCGACGCGCAGGCCGGTGAAGCTGCCGGGCCCGACGGTGACGGCGATGCGGTCGAGGTCGCGAAAGTCGATCTGCGCGCGGTCCATCACCCGCGCGATCAGCGGCATCAGCGCCTCGGCATGGCCGCGCGTCATCGCCATCTGCTCGCTGGCGAGCGGGCTCGCGCGCAGCGTGTCGAGCACCGCCGCGGAGCAGCTTTCCAGTGCGGTGTCGATGGCGAGGACGCGCATGATTCCCGAAGTATAGCAGCGCGGCGGGCGCGCCTCAGCCCGGCCCGTGCGCGATGCGGCAGGAGGCCGCCGTCACACCGGCCTCACACCGGCCGCACCTCGACCACGTCGGGCACGAAATGCCGGAGCAGGTTCTGGATGCCGTGCTTCAGCGTCGCGGTCGAGGACGGGCAGCCCGAGCACGAGCCCTTCATGGTCAGGAACACGACGCCGTCCTTGAAGCCCTTGAAGGTGATGTCGCCGCCGTCGTTGGCCACGGCGGGGCGCACCCGCGTCTCGATCAGATCCTTGATGGTGGCGACGGTCTCGGCGTCCTTGTCGTCGAAGAACTCGCCGTCGCCGATCTCCGCCGCGGCGTCGCCGTCGGCGATCAGCGGCTCGCCGGAGAGGAAGTGCTCCATGATCGCGCCGAGCACGGCCGGCTTGATCTCCTGCCACTCGCCGCCGGTCTTGGTGACGGTGATGAAGTCGTGGCCGTAGAACACGCCGCCGACATTCGGGATCTCGAACAGCTTCGCGGCGAGCGGCGAGCGCGCCGCGGCGTCGCGCGTCGGCATGTCGAGCGCGCCGCCCGGCAGCACGTCGCGGCCCGGCAGGAATTTCAGCGTGGCGGGATTGGGAGTGGCTTCGGTCTGGATGAACATGGGTCTGCTCCTCGCCCGGGATCGATGGGACGGACGCGGGGTCAAGGCCCGCGGGGCGTTCCGCCGCTTATAGCAGATATGGCGCTGTGGACATGCCGGCGCAACATGGCCCCGGCCGGGCTGGCCCGTCCGCCCATCAGGCCGTCACGACATGGCGTCGAGCTCGTCGTCCGACAGGTGGCCGGGGACGATGGCGATCGGGATCGGGAAGCTGCCGGCGATCTTGCCGATGTTGGAGACCAGCGGTCCGGGCCCCTCCTTGCCGGTGCCGGCGCCGAGCACCAGGATGCCGATATCGGCGTCCTCGTCGATCAGCTTGGCGATCTCCTCGGACACCACGCCCTCGCGCACCACCCGCTCCGGCGTGATGCCGGCCAGGCCGTTGGCGCGGCCGGCATATTTGTCGAGCGCGGCATTGGCGGCGTCGGCGGCCTCCTGGCGCATGATGTCGGCGACGCCGAGCCATTGCTGGTTGCGGCCCTCGGTCTCGATCACGCGCAGCATGACGACGCCGGACTTGGTGCGGGCGGCGCGCTTGGCGGCCCAATAGACGGCGCGGTCGCACTCGTCGGTGTCGTCGATGACGACGAGATATTTGCGCTGGTGCCCGCTCTCGAAACTGCGGCGCTTCTGGCTCATGGTCGCTCCCCGGATGGTCGCTTTCCGATGTGGAAGGGACGTCGGCGCGCACGGACGTCAGCCATCAATGGTGGCACGGCCCTCGGCCCGGCCACAAGACGGCGCCGTCCCCGGCGCGCCGTTACTTTTTCTGGACGAAACCGACGATGTCGCGCACCGCGCGCATGGTTCCCTCGGCCAGGACCCGCGCACGGTCGGCGCCTTCGACCAGGATGGCGTCGATGTGGTCCGGCGCCTGCGTCAGCCGCTTCATCTCGGCGCCGATCGGGCCGAGCTTGGCGACCGCGAGATCGACCAGCGCGGCCTTGAAGGTGGAGAACTGCGCGCCGCCGAACTCGCGCAGCACGTCGGCCTTGCCGACGCCCCTGAGCGCCGCGAAGATGCCGACCAGGTTGTCGGCCTCGGGCCGCGTCTCCAGTCCCTTCTCCTCGCTCGGCAGCGCCTCGGGATCGGTCTTGGCCTTGCGGATCTTCTGCGCGATGGCGTCGGCGTCGTCGCTGAGATTGATGCGCGAATAGTCGCTGGGGTCCGACTTCGACATCTTCTTGGCGCCATCGCGCAGCGACATCACCCGCGTCGCCGGCCCCTGGATCAGCGGCTCCGGCAGCGGGAAGAACGCATCGCCGAAGCCGTTGTCGCGGATCGAGCCGGAAAAATCGTTGTTGAATTTCTGCGCGATGTCGCGCGCCAGTTCGAGATGCTGCTTCTGGTCCTCGCCGACCGGCACATGGGTGGCGCGGTAGACCAGGATGTCGGCCGCCATCAGGTTCGGATAGGCGAACAGCCCGACCGAGGCGTTCTCGCGGTCCTTGCCCGCCTTTTCCTTGAACTGCGTCATGCGGTTGAGCCAGCCCATGCGCGCCACGCAGTTGAACACCCAGGCGAGCTCGGCATGGCCGGCGACCTGGCTCTGGTTGAACACGATGTGCCGCTTGGGATCGATGCCGCAGGCGATGAACGCGGCGGTGACCTCGCGGATCGCCTTCTTCAGGTCGGCGGGCTCCTGCCACACCGTGATCGCATGCAGGTCGACCACGCAGTAGATGCAGTCGTGGGTGTCCTGCAGCGCGACGAAGCGGGTGATCGCGCCGAGATAATTGCCGAGATGCAGGTTTCCGGTCGGCTGCACGCCGGAGAACACCAGGGGCTTGAACGCCGGATTGCTCACGTCTCGCTGATCCCTTGCTGACGCCGCCGGGGAGGCGGCCCGCGGGTGATTGCATGCCGGCGCCGCTCCGCGCAAGGTACCCGGTCTGGGGCACCCCGGTCAGGGCAGCCGGCGCGCCGCGGCCCGCAGTTCGCCGAGCCGCACGATCCGCAGCAGGTGCAGCGCCGCGCCGTAGACGGCGAGGCCGAGGCCGACCAGCGCGACCACCATGACGAGCCGCGGCAATGCCGGCACCGCCGCGTCGAGTCCGGCCTTCGCCGCGGCGACCGCCGCCGCCATCAGCGCCGCCGCCAGTACGATGCGGCCGAGCCGCGGCCAGGCCGCGGGCTCGAGCCGCAGCCAGCCGCGCCGCGCGGTCACCACGGCCATCACGCCGGCGCCGACCCAGCCGGACAGCGCGATCGCGGCGGCGACCCCGGTCGCGCCGTGCGCCGGGAACAGCAGTAGTCCGCCGAGCGCGGCGGCGGCGAGCCCGCAGAGCGCCGCCAGCATCGGCGTGCGGGTGTCCTCGTGCGCGAACGAGATCGCGCCGAGCACCTTCTCGGTGACATGGCCGGGAAGGCCGGCGCAGATCGCCGCGAGCGCGGCCGCGACCGCGGCGCTGTCACGCGCATCGAACGCGCCGCGCTCGAACAGGCCGGCGGCGATCGGCAAGGCCAGCACCGCGAAGCCGGCGGCGGCCGGCAGCGCCAGGCCGAGCGCGATCTCCAGCGCGCGCGACTGCGCCTGCCGGATCGCGCCGTCGTCGCCGCCGAGCACGCTCGCGGCGATGCGCGGCGCGATCACGCTGGCGATGGCGATCGCGGCGATGCCGAGCGGCAGCTCGTAGAGCCGGTTGGCGTAGTAGAGCCACGACACCGCGGCCGGCGACGATGACGCGATCATCGCGCCGGCGATCAGCTTGAGCTGCGGGATGCCGGCGGCGACCAGCCCCGGCACCGCCAGCGCGAAGAAACGCCACGTCTCCTTCGACAGCGCGATCGCGGTCAGCCCGCCGATCGCCGGACGCGACAGCCGCAGGAAGCCGGCGAACACCACCGCGAATTGCGCGAGCCCGCCGGCGACGATCGCCTGCGCCAGCACCGCGCCGACCCGCGGCGGCAGCAGCGCGCCGCTCAGGAAGATCGCGCCGAGCGCCGCCAGCATCGCCGCGTTGAACACGATGACGCCGAGCGCCACCGCGCCGACGCGGTGCTCGGCATTGAGCAGCGCCGCCAGCACGGCGAGCGCGGCCGCCACCGCGACATAGGGCGCAGCGAGCGCGAGATAGTCCGCGGCAGCGGCGGCGCGGTCGCCGGAAAAGCCCGGCGCCACCGCCGCGACGATGTCGTCGGCGAACACCATCGCCATGAGCGCCAGCGCGATCGCGACGAGCGCCATCGCCTCGAACACGCCGCGGAAGAACCGCCAGGCGCCGGCCTCGCCTTCCGTCGCCTTGATCCGCAGCCACACCGGCACGAAGGCCGAGTTGAGCGCGCCTTCCGCCAACAGCCGGCGGAAGAAATTGGCGAGCTGCAGCACCATGAAGAAGGCATCGGCGATGACGCCGGTGCCGAGCGCGGCGGCGATGCCGACATCGCGCAGGAAGCCGAACAACCGCGAGACCAGCGTGGCGCCGCCGACGGTGGCGAGGGCGCGGAGCAGCGATCCGGGTGCGGGCTGGGCCATGTGCCAACGGGGTGCGAACGGGCGGCGGGCATCCTGTCGATGCGCGAGGCGCGGTAGCACGCGGCGTTATCGACAGGCAATGGCGACGCGGTCCGGCCTTCGCTGCAAAACCGCTCCACTTTTGCCGATCCCGCTCTATAGTGCCGCCGCGGCCGCGGGGGATCACACATGACAACGCCACGCTACGACGTGCTCGGCATCGGCAATGCGATCGTCGACGTGATCGCCCGCGCCGAGGACGACTTCCTGGTCGCGCATGGGATGCAGAAGTCGACCATGGCGCTGATCGACGAGGAGCGCGCGCAGGCGATCTACGCGGCGATGGGGCCGGCGGTCGAGGTCTCCGGCGGCTCGGCAGCCAACACCATCGTCGGCGCGGCGAGCCTCGGCGCCCGCGTCGCCTTCATCGGCAAGGTCAAGAACGACGAGCTCGGCAAGCATTTCGCGCACGACATCCGTGCCGCCGGCGTCGCTTTCGACACCAAGCCCGCGCACGGCGGGCCGTCGACCGCGCGCTGCTACATCATGGTGACGCCGGACGGCGAGCGCACCATGAACACCTATCTCGGCGCCGCGCAGAATCTCGGGCCCGAGGACATTTCCGAGGAAACGGTCGCCGCCGCGGCGATCACCTATCTCGAAGGCTATCTGTGGGATCCGCCGCAGGCCAAGGAAGCGTTCCGCAAGGCGGCGCGGATCGCGCACGAGGCGGGCCGCAAGGTGGCGCTGACGCTGTCGGACTCGTTCTGCGTCAGCCGCTATCGCGCCGAGTTCCTCGACCTGATCCGCACCGGCACCGTCGACATCGTGTTCGCCAACGAGAGCGAGCTGCATGCGCTGTACGAGACCGCGGATTTCGCCACGGCAGCGATGCTGCTCAGCCAGGAGGCGCGGCTCGGCGTGGTGACGCGCAGCGAGAAGGGCTGCGTGATCGTCTCGCGCCAGGGCGTCGAGGCGGTGCCGGCGCACCCGATCGAGACGCTGATCGACGCCACCGGCGCCGGCGACCTGTTCGCGGCCGGTTTCCTGGTCGGCCATTCGCGCGGCCAGGACAACAAGTCCGCGGCGCGGCTCGGCGCGCTGGCCGCCGCGGAGGTGATCCAGCACATCGGCGCGCGGCCGCAGCAGCCGCTGCGCGCGCTCGCCAAGCAGCACGGGCTGGGAGTGTGAGCGGTTCCCGAGGGAGACGGTAACCGGTCGGTAACCAAAGCTGGTTAGCGATTGGTGAACGCCACCATTCGAGGGACCGTGCCATGGCCGACAATGACCAGCCGGCGGCGCCCGCAGCGCCCACAACACCCGCAGCACCCGCAGCATCTGTCGCGACGCCGCCCGCCGACACCACGATCAGCCCCGCCGCCGCGCCCGACAAGGCCGCGATGACGGCGGTCGAGGCGCCGCCGCTGGCGCCCGCCGCCGCGCCGGAGGTCGAGGCCGGCGCGCCCACCGTGCCGACGCCGTCGCCCGCGCCGCGCTTCGCATGGCCGTTACTGACGTGGCCGTTACTGACGTGGCCGTCGCTGGCGTGGCCATCCTTGACGCTGCCGGCGCTGTCGCGTCGCGCCCGCCGTCGCGCCGCGCTGGCGGCGACCATCGCGCTCGCCGCCGGCATCGGCGGCACCATCGGCGCGCTCGCGATCGGCGCCTCCACGTCGCCGCCGCCGGCGCCGGTGCAGGACACCGCCGCTGCGCAGGAACGCGAGGCGATGCAGAAGACCATCGCCCGGCTCGGCAAGGAGATCACCACGCTGCGCGCCAATCTCGACAGCGCCGGCAAGACCGCGACGGCGCAGATCGCCAAGCTCACCGAGAGGAACGACAAGCTGAGCGAGAAGCTCGCCGCCGTCGAGCGCCGCGCCGCTGCCGCTGCGGCTTCGCCCGAGACCACCGGCTCGATCGCCGCCGCTGTTCCGCTGCCGGCACCCAAGCCGGACCAGAAGTCTTCGGCCGCCAAGCCTCCGGCGGTGGCCGAGCAGAAGCCGCCGGTGATCGAGGGCTGGACCATCCGCTCCGCGCGCGACGGCATGGTGCTGGTCGAAGGCCGCGGCGAAATCTACGAGGTGGTGCCCGGCGCGCCGCTGCCGGGTCTCGGCCGCGTCGAGGCGATCGAGCGCCGCGACGGCCGCTGGGTCGTGGTGACGCCGAAGGGCCTGATCGTGGCGATGCGGCCGCTGCCGCGCCCGCTCTACGGCGCCTACTGAGCGCCCGCAGGCCCGGCCTTCACCGATTTGTGACGGCGGCGGCGCGCGCGAGCGGCGCCGCTGCGGTGTTGCGCCGGTGGCGCCCCGCCGGGCGCCATGCCACTCTGCCGCGCGAGGCTAGCCGCGGGAGATGGCATGTCCGGTTTCCGCATTCCGCTCGCACTGACCGCGGCATTCGCCGCCGCCGCGGTGCTTGTCGCCGCATCGGCGGCTGTCGCACAGGACACTGCAACGCCGCCGAAGCCGGAGATGCGGGAGGGCTGCCCCGGCCTGATCGCGCAGCGCGCGCCGCGGCTGCGGCTCGCCGCGCGCGACGGCGCGGCGCTGCAGCTTGCCGCGCTCGCCGCCGACGAGCTGCGCATCACCTATATCGGGCATTCCACCTTTCTGCTGGAAAGCCCGCGGCTGGTGCGCATCGCCACCGACTACAACGACTATGTCCGGCCGCCGGTGGTGCCCGACGTCGTCACCATGAACCATGCGCATTCGACGCATTACACCGACCGGCCCGACCCGGCGATCAAGCACGTGCTGCGCGGCTGGTCGACGGAATACGGCAAGCCGGCGCGGATCGACATGCAGGTGCAGGATGTGCGCATCCGCAACGTCCCGACCAATATCCGCGTCTGGGGCACCAACGGCACGGAGCCGCATGGCAATTCGATCTTCATTTTCGAGGTCGGCGCGCTGTGCGTCGCCCATCTCGGTCATCTGCATCATACGCTGACCCAGCAGCAGCTCGACGAGATCGGCCGCATCGACGTGGTGATGGTGCCGGTCGACGGCTCCTACACGCTCGACCTCGACGGCATGGTCGAGGTGCTGCAGTCGCTCAAAGCGCCGCTGATGATCCCGATGCATTTCTTCAGCAGCTACACGCTCGACAACTTCCTGCGCCGGCTCGGCGAGCTCGACTGGACGGTGGAGCGCGCCGAGGTGCCCTCGGTGGTGGTGTCCAAGGCCACCCTGCCGGCCAAGCCGAAAGTGCTGGTCCTGCCAGGACGTTAGCAGCCCGACGGCTGTGGATAAGTCGGGAACAAATTCGTGAGCGGCGCGTTTTGGACCTCGCATGCGGTAAGCACGGGCGCGCGCAGGCTGGGTGCGTCGAGGGGTCATGATCAAGTCCTGGAGTTCCTGGAAGCGGTTTCCCGACGGCGCGCGCGGCGAATCCATCGAGGCCCCGATCGGCCCGGGCGTCTACGAGGTGCGCCGCGCCGACAGCGGCGAGCTGGTGGCGTTCGGGCATTCCGCCAATGTCGCCAACACCATCTCCGAGCTGAAGGTGGAGAACCGCCGCAGCGGCTGGGTGTCGATGCTGCGCCGCCGGCTCAGCAACCTGCCGCCGGTCCCGCCCGACAACAATCTCGAATACCGCACCTTCGCCGCGGCGAGCCGCGCCGAGGCCAAGACCGCGGCGCGCCGGCTGATCGGCCTGCGCCAGACCTACTGGCGCCGCCGCACCGTGCCCGACTGGGCCAACAGCCAGGGCTAGCGCGAGACGCCTTCGCGGCGCGCCAGATTCCGGAAAACACGACGATAGCTCCGGCGCCGGATTCTCCGGGCGCGCCCGGAATGACGAGAAATCGTCCTCAGCGGCCTCGTCCGGAACCGCAGCGGCCCTGCATCATTGACGGACTGCAACCTGCTTCGAAGGAGCCGTCATGCTGCGCTGGGCTTTCATCATGCTGATCGTGGCGCTGGTCGCCGGCCTGTTCGGCTTCACCGACCTGGCGCAGGCATCGGCCGGCGTCGCCAAGTTTCTGTTCGGCCTGTTCCTGGTGATCTGCGTCGTGCTGTTCGCGCTCGGCCTGCGCGCCGCGCGCGGGCCCGGGCCGTAGCCAGCTCAGCCGAGCGCGTCGGCCACCGCCTTGCCGCAGGTGACGGTATTGGCCTTGCCGCCGAGATCGGCGGTGCGCAGCGCTTCCTGCGCCAGCACGGTCTCGATCGCCTGCACCACCGCGCTGGCGGCGTCCTCCTCGCCGAGATGCTCGAGCATCATCGCCGCCGACCAGATCTGCCCGACCGGATTGGCAATGCCCTTGCCGGCGATGTCCGGCGCCGAGCCGTGCACCGGCTCGAACAGCGAGGGGAATTTGTGCTCCGGATTGATGTTGCCGGACGGCGCGATGCCGATCGTGCCGGTGCAGGCCGGCCCGAGATCGGACAGGATGTCGCCGAACAGGTTCGACGCCACCACGACGTCGAAGCGGTCCGGGTTGAGCACGAAATGCGCGACCAGGATGTCGATGTGGTACTTGTCCCAGGTCACGCCGGGATAGTTCTTCGCCATCGCCTCGACGCGCTCGTCCCAGTACGGCATCGAGATCGAGATGCCGTTCGACTTGGTGGCGGAGGTGAGCTTCTTGCGCGGCCGGCGGCTGGCGAGCTCGAAGGCGAAGCGCAGCACGCGGTCGACGCCGATGCGGCTCATCACCGTTTCCTGCACCACGAATTCGCGCTCGGTGCCCGGAAAGGCGCGGCCGCCGATCGCGGAATATTCGCCCTCGGTGTTCTCGCGCACCACGTAGAAATCGATGTCGCCCGGCTTGCGGCCGGCGAGCGGCGAGCGCACGCCGGGCATCAGCCGCACCGGGCGCAGATTGACGTACTGGTCGAATTCGCGGCGGAACAGGATCAGCGAGCCCCACAGCGAGACGTGATCGGGCACGGTGGCGGGCCAGCCGACCGCACCGAAGAAGATCGCGTCATGACCGCCGATCCGCTCCTTCCAGTCCTCCGGCATCATGCGGCCGTGTTTGGCGTAATAATCGCACGAGGCGAAGTCGAAATCGTCGAGCTGCAGCGCGAAATTGAATTTCTTCGCCGCCGCCTCGAGCACGCGCACGCCTTCCGGCACCACCTCCTTGCCGATGCCGTCGCCGGGAATGACGGCGATGCGGTAGGTGCGGTTGGTTGCGTGCGGCGGCATGATGATGTCCCTGTGAAATGGAAGGCGCGCAGCCCGGCATCAAATCAGAGCGCGGCGGCCGGGAAAAGCGGCTCCAAGCCGCGTCTATGACGGCGGAGCAGACAATCCCGGATGGAGGGTGATATCGGGAAGCTCGGTTACCGCATCCCGGTGCCGGCGCAGCAGCGCCTTGTCAGCCTCGGGCAGTGCCGGCAGGTCGCCGTCGGCGAAATAGCCGAGCGCGCGCAGCGGCAGGCCGGCATCCTGTCCGAACATCCGCGAGAACGCTGCGAGCCCTTGCGCAAGCGCCACGCCCGCGGCGAGCATCGCGGCAATGTCGCGGTAGTCCTTGGCTTCGGCACGATCCAGAATCGCCTTGAGCTTGGTCGCCATCAGGTCGGTCAGCGATGCGACCAGCAGCACGCGGTCGGCGGTCTGCAGCGGCTCGTGGACGTGGCCGAACTTGATATTGCCGAACAGCGACACTCTCACCGCTCCCGACGGCATAGCAATGAGAGCCACCAGCGTGTCGGGCTCGTCCTGAATGATCGTCGCGCTTGCAAGAAAGTCGAGCGCCGCGCGCAGCTTTGCCTTGTCGAGCGGCGCTGCGGCAAAGAAATCGAAGTCGAACGATTGCCGGTGCCCCAGCTGCAGGGCAACCGCGGTGCCGCCATAGAGTACCAGTGACAGCTTCGGTGTCGGCGCCAGCAACGGCCAGAGCTCCCGCTGCGCGGCCGGCAGTACGTCGAGCCGCGGCTCAAAGTGTGTGCGCATGGAACGACCGGCGCGGCGGCGTCGGCGCAATCGTCTCGCCGGTGGCGTGACTTAGTCGTCCGCGCCAGAACTCCCAGGAACGGTCGCTGAACCAGCCCGGCTCAGCGTGGCGCATGACCTCGACCAGATACGCGCTGCCGAGAACGGTCTCAAGCCGCCGGACTTCGGCGAACGGCGCGAGGTTCATCGCCTGCGCCAGGATGCGCCGGTCCGAACGCGGAGCCGTGCCAACCGGCTCCCACCAGAAATATTTGCGTTCCAGTTCGGCCCGCAGCTCATCCGGGAGCGGGGCTGTCCGCGCGGAGGTCATAAGGATGAAGCTATCACAGGCTGCCATAGCGGACCACGATAGCGGTCCGCGTGTGGCTCACGCGTCGACGCTCGCCGACAGCGCGTTGTTCTGGATGAAGTCGCGGCGCGGCTCGACCAGGTCGCCCATCAGCTCGGCGAAGGTGTTGTCGGCGTCCTCGCCCTCCTTGACGCGCACCTGCAACAGCGAGCGGGCATGGACGTCGAGCGTGGTCTCCCACAGCTGCTCCGGGTTCATCTCGCCCAGTCCTTTGTAGCGTTGCAGCGAGATGCCCTTGCGGCCGGCCGCCATCAGCGCGTCGAACAGGCCGACCGGGCCGTGGATCGGCGTCACCTCGTCCTTGCGGCGCAGCATCGCCGGCGGCGTCGGCCGCGGAAACACCTGCTGCAAGGCCGGCGCGAACTCGTCGAGCTTGCGCGCTTCGGCGGAGCCGAGCAGCGCCTGGTCGATCACCGCGGTCTCCTTGACGCCGCGCACCGTGCGCTCGAACAGGAAGTCGCCGTCGGCGAAGCGGCCGTTCCAGCCGCGTTCGGTCTCGTCGGCGAGCGCGTCGAGCCGCTTGGCGATGTAGTCGGCGGCCTGCTGCGCGGTCTTCGCGTCGGCGACGATGGCGGGATTGAGCACGCCGGCGATCGCGGCCTGCTCGATCACCTCGCGGTTGTAGCGCGCGTGCAGGCCCTTCAGCGTGTTGCGGATGGCGCGGGTCTGCTCGACCAGCTTGTGCAGGTCGGCGCCGGCGATCTCCTCGCCGGAGGCGAGCCGCAGCACTGCGTCCTCGGTGCCGGTCGCGAACAGATAGTCCTCGAGCGCGCGCTCGTCCTTCAGATATTGCTCGGACTTGCCGCGGCTGACCTTGTAGAGCGGCGGCTGCGCGATGAAGACGTGGCCGTTGTCGATGATCTGGCGCATCTGCCGGTAGAAGAACGTCAACAGCAGCGTGCGGATGTGCGAGCCGTCGACGTCGGCGTCGGTCATGATGATGATCTTGTGGTAGCGCAGCTTGTCGATGTTGAACTCGTCGCTGATGCCGGTGCCGAGCGCGGTGATCAGCGTGCCGATCTCCTGGCTCGACAGCATCTTGTCCATGCGCGCGCGCTCGACGTTGAGGATCTTGCCACGCAGCGGCAGCACCGCCTGGAACTCGCGGTTGCGGCCCTGCTTTGCGGAGCCGCCGGCCGAGTCGCCCTCGACGATGAACAGCTCGGCCTTGGCGGGATCGCGCTCCTGGCAGTCGGCGAGCTTGCCCGGCAGCGAGGAGATGTCGAGCGCGCCCTTGCGCCGCGTCAGCTCGCGCGCCTTGCGCGCGGCCTCGCGCGCGGCCGCGGCCTCCACCACCTTGCCGACGATGGTCTTGGCCTCCTGCGGATGGATTTCGAACCAGTCCTGCAGCGCCTGGTTGACCACGGCCTCGACCACCGGCCGCACCTCCGAGGACACCAGCTTGTCCTTGGTCTGCGAGGAGAATTTCGGGTCCGGCACCTTCACCGACAGCACCGCGGTCAGGCCCTCGCGGCAGTCGTCGCCGGTGACGGCGACCTTCTCCTTGCGGGTCGAGCCGAGGGTCTCGGCATAGCTGGTGACCTGGCGCGTCAGCGCGCCGCGGAAGCCGGCGAGGTGGGTGCCGCCGTCGCGCTGCGGGATGTTGTTGGTGAAGCACAGCACGCTCTCGTGGTAGCTGTCGTTCCACCACAGCGAGCATTCCACGGTGATGCCGTCGCGCTCCGCCTTGATGTTGATCGGGCTCGGGATCAGCGCGGTCTTGTTGCGGTCGAGATATTTGACGAAGGCCTCGACGCCGCCCTCGTAGCGCATCTCCTCGCGCTTCTCGACGGCGTGGCGCCGGTCGGCGAGCACGATGGTGACGCCGGAATTGAGGAAGGCCAGCTCGCGCAGCCGGTGCTCCAGCGTCGCGAAGTCGAACTCGGTCATGGAGAAGGTCTTGGGCGAGGGCAGGAAGGTCACCTCGGTGCCGCGCTGGCCGTCGGCCTTGCCGACCTTCTTCAGCGGCGCCTTGGCGACGCCGTCGGCGAACTCCATGAAATGCTCGTCGCCGTCGCGCCAGATCGTGAGCTTGAGCCAGGTCGACAGCGCGTTGACCACGGAGACGCCGACGCCGTGCAGGCCGCCCGACACCTTGTAGGAGTTCTGGTCGAATTTCCCGCCGGCATGGAGCTGGGTCATGATGACCTCGGCCGCCGACACGCCTTCGCCCTTGTGGATGTCGGTCGGGATGCCGCGGCCGTCGTCGCGCACGGTGCAGGAGCCGTCGGGATTGAGGATCACCGTCACCGCGGTGGCGTGGCCGGCGAGCGCCTCGTCGATGGCGTTGTCGACGACCTCGTAGACCATGTGGTGCAGGCCGGAACCGTCGTCGGTATCGCCGATATACATGCCGGGGCGTTTGCGCACCGCATCGAGGCCCTTGAGGACCTTGATCGATTCCGCGCCGTAGTCGGAGACGTCGGACGGCAGTTGCGGGGCGGTGTTGGCCATGCGGAGACCCTTCGAAGCGATGCCTGGCCTGCGGGTTCAACCGCCGGATCGCACGCTCCTGCTCTGCTCTCCGTTTGCGGGAATCCGGATTCCCGCGGGGCGGGGGACAGGCAGGATGGCGGAACTTCGATCCGGTCCGATCGGACTCTCAGGAAACCATGCTTGATGTGACACGAAAACGGAGTGGCGTACAGCGCAATGTGATGCCACCAAGCGCCTGATATAATTGTATTTTTATGCCTTTAAAGAGGCGCTGCGCAGGCCTGCGCGAGCGCCGCGGCCTTCGTCGTCGCGGCGGGCCGATTCGGGCCTCTAGGAGGCCCGGTCGCTGCCGCCGCGGAACGACACCTCGGCCGCCGGAATCGACAGCTTGCGGTAGGGCGACTTGTAATCCGGCAGCGGCTATTCGCACCCCTGCCACGCGCCAAGCCACAGTTCGACGCGGTCGAGGTCGCGGCGCAGCGCATCGACGGCATGCTGCAGCTCGGTGACGATCTTATTCTCGATCATGGGCTCGTGCATCATCATCTGAGCATCTCGCTGTTCTGCATAGGATAAGCATCGAACCGCCGATGTGTTCGGTCGCTAACGCAGTCAAGATTTCGCGAGAAGGAGGAACCCGGGCGGGAACTCTCACGTCAGCCGCGGCGTCACGGCGCCCGGAGTGACGTCGAACATCGCCGCGCGCGCGCTGATCGCGGCGAACGCGTCGGGATCCGCGCCGGTCATGAACACCTGCGCGCCGAGTGCAGCCAGCGCGTCGTACAGCGCGGCGCGGCGGCCCGGATCGAGATGCGCCACCACCTCGTCGAGCAGCAGCACCGGCGCAAAGCCGGTCATCGCCGCGACCAGCCCGGCATGCGCCAGCACCAGACGGATCAGCAGCGCCTTCTGCTCGCCGGTCGAGGCGTCGGCGGCGGGAATATTCTTGGCGAGATGGCTGACGACAAGGTCGGTGCGGTGCGGGCCGTCGAGGGTGCGGCCGGCTGCGGCGTCGCGGCCACGGTTGTCGCGCAGCACGGCGCGGTAGCGGTCCTCGATCTCGCTTGCAGGTTGCGTACCGATCGCCTGCTCGATCCAGCCGTCGAGCGCGATCGCCGCGGCCGGGAACGGCGTGCCGTCCTCGTGCGCGGCGGCGAGCGCGGCCTGCAGCCGGCTCACCGTTTCGGCGCGGCCGGCGGCGACCGCGACGGCGAGCTCCGCGGTCTCGTGCTCCACTGCGTCGAGCCAGTGGGCATCGCGGCCGCCGTCCTCCAGCAGCCGGTTGCGCGAGCGCAGCGCGCGCTCCAGCTCAGCGACGCGGCCGGAATGATTGGCATCGACGGTGGTCGCCAGCCGGTCGAGGAAGCGCCGGCGCTCCGAGGCCGGCCCGTTGAACAGCGCGTCCATCGCCGGCACCATCCAGATCACGCGCAGATGGTCGGCGAAGGCGGCCGCGGACGACACCGGCTCGCGGTCGACCCGGCATTTGCGCGTGACCGGCGCCTCCGATTGCGGCGGCTCGAGCCCGGTGCCGAGCGTCGCCAGGCCGAGCATGCCTTCGATCTCCGCGGACACTGCCCAGGAGCCGTCGCCTTCGGAGAAGGCGACCTCCTCCAGGGTGGCGCGGCGCAGCCCGCGTCCGGGCGCGAGGAAGGAGATCGATTCGATCAGGTTGGTCTTGCCGGCGCCGTTGGGGCCGGTCAGCACCACCGGTCCGGGCGTTTCGATCGCGATCTGCGCGGCGCGGTAGCTGCGGAAATTGCTCAGCGTCAGACGGCGGACGAAGGCGGCGGTCATGGCGCGGCTCTACAAGAGCGGCGGCAGACTCACAAGTTCGCCTCGCTCAGAGGCAACGCAGCCGCCGTCTCGAACGACCAGGCGGTCCATCCTTCGAGACGCCTGCTACGCAGGCTCCGCGGGATGAGGCTGCCTTACACCCGCATCGGCATCAGCACGTAGAGCGCGCCCTTGGCGTCCTTGTCCTGGATCAGCGTCGGCGAGCCGGGATCGGCGAATTTCAGCACCGCGACGTCGCCCTCGATCTGCGCGGCGATGTCGAGCAGGTAGCGCGAGTTGAAGCCGATATCGAGCGGATCGGCGCTGTAATCGACCTCGAGCTCCTCGGTGGCGCTGCCGGAATCCGGATTGGTGACCGACAGCACCAGCCGGCCGTTGCTGAGCGCGAGCTTGACGGCGCGGCCACGCTCGCTCGACACCGTGGAGACGCGGTCCACCGCGGCTTCGAAGTCCTTCTTGTCGACCACCAGCTCCTTGTCGTTGGCGGTTGGGATGACACGGCCATAGTCGGGGAACGTGCCGTCGATCAGCTTCGAGGTCAGCACCACGTCGCCGATGGTGAAGCGGATCTTGCCGGTGGAGAGCTCGACCGTGAGCTCGCCCTCGGTGTCCTCGATCAGCCGCTGCACCTCGCCGACGGTCTTGCGCGGCACGATCACGCCCGGCATGCCGGCGGCGCCGTCAGGCTGCGGCAGCTCGACCTGGGCCAGGCGGTGGCCGTCGGTCGCGACTGCGCGCAGCGTCGCGGCCTTGGCCGGGCCGGCGCCGTGCAGATAGATGCCGTTGAGGTAATAGCGCGTCTCCTCGGTGGAGATCGCGAACTGGGTCTTGTCGATCAGCCGCTTCAGATCGGCATTGGCGAGCTTGAAGGAATGGCTCATGTCGCCGGCCGCGAGATCGGGGAAGTCGCTCTCCGGCAGCGTCTGCAGCGTGAAGCGCGAGCGCCCGGCGCGGATCGTGAGGATGGCGCGGTCGCCCGACGCCTCCAGCACCACCTGCGCGCCCTCCGGCAGCTTGCGCACGATCTCGTAGAACATGTGCGCCGGCACGGTGGTGGCGCCGGCCGGCGACACCTCGGCGGCAATGGTCTCGATCACTTCGAGGTCGAGGTCGGTCGCCTTCAGGCTGAGCCGGCCGCGGTCGGCGCGGATCAGCACATTGGCGAGGATCGGAATGGTGTTGCGGCGCTCGACGACGCGGTGGACGTGGCCCAGAGACTTCAACAGCGCGCTGCGTTCGACAGTGACCTTCATCGGGTAACCCGTTCGCGCGCCTTGAGGATAGGGAGGGACCGGGCGCTCGGTGCACCGGCCGGGCGGCCGGGCAGAGAACGTGCCGTGATGTCGCGAAAATCGCAAGAGCGGCCCCCGGCGGCGGGACCGTTTGCCCCACGATTCACATCGCGAGGCCAAGGCGCGGCGCACCGGGCGCTGGTCCTATTCCTGGAGCTGGCGCTTGAGGATTTCGACCTCTTCGGCGAGCGCGGCGTCGCTGCCGACCAGCGCCTCGATCTTGCGCACCGCATGCAGGACGGTGGTGTGGTCGCGGCCGCCGAAGCGTCGGCCGATCTCGGGCAGCGAGCGCAGCGTCAGCGTCTTGGCGAGATACATCGCCACCTGACGGGGGCGCACCACATTGGCCGTGCGGCGCGAGGACAGGAGGTCGGAGCGGCTGACATTGTACTGCCGGGCCACCACCCGCTGGATGTCCTCGATCTTGACCCGCTTGGGCTCCTGCGGCCGCACCAGGTCGCGCATCTCGCGCTCCGCCATCTCCAGCGTGACGGCATGGCCGGTAAGTTTATTATGAGCCAAGAGTCGGTTGAGCGCGCCTTCGAGATCGCGGCCGTTATGGGTGACGGTCTTGGCGATGTATTGCAGCACCGGCAGCGGCACGTCGAAGCCGGGATGGAGCTGCCGCACCGCGGCGGCGCGCGCCTTGAGGATTTCGAGGCGCAGCTCCTCGCCGAGCGCGCCGATCTCGACGACGAGGCCGCCGGCGAGCCGCGAGCGCACCCGGTCGTCGAGGCTTTCGAGGTCGGAGGGTGGCCGGTCGGAGGCGATCACCACCTGGCGGCCGGCGTCGATCAGGGCATTGAGCGTGTGGCAGAACTCCGCCTGGGTGTTCTTGCCTTGCAGGAACTGCATGTCGTCGATCACCAGCACGCCGATGCCGCGCAGCGCCTCCTTGAAGGCGATCGCGGTCTGTGTCCGCAATGCGGACACGAAGCCGTACATGAATTTCTCGGCGGTGAGGTAGAGCACCTTGCGCTCGCCGGCGGCATTGCCGGCCCAGGTGATCGCCTGCAGCAGGTGGGTTTTGCCGAGCCCGACGCCGGCATGGATGTAGAGCGGGTTGAACATCACCGGCTCGCCGCGCCGCGCCGCCGCGACCTGCTTGGCGGCGGCGAGCGCCAGCGTGTTGGAGCGGCCGACCACGAAGGTGTCGAAGGTCAGCCGCGGATCGAGCGGCGAGCCGCCGAGCCCTTCGTGGGCGCTGGCTTCGCCGAGCATCGCGCGCATGTCGCCGTTGGCCTTGGTCGGGCCGTTCGGGCGCTGCTCCAGCGCGTCGGTCTTGAGCTTGGGGGCGCTCTGCCGCAGCACCGCGGTGCGCACGGTGAGCTCGATGCGGCTGATATTGCTGGCTTCCGCCTGCCAGCAGGTCAGCACCTTCTCGGCGTAATGCGACTGGATCCAGCTCTTGAGGAAGCGCGTCGGCACCGACAGCCGCACCGTGTCCTCGTCCATTCCGTCAAGCTCCATGCGCGCGAACCAGCTCATGAAGATGTCCTCGCCGACTTCGGCGCGCAGCCGGCCTTTCACGCGCGACCAATGATCCTGATCCGGGCTTGTCATTTTCTGTCTTTCGTTTCTGTAGCTTCGGGAAGCGGATGGTGCGGCGGCCGCGGCGTTGCGCTGGTCGCCCGCGCGGATGCTCAAGCCTGGAACGGCTGGGGATGCGATGTCCGCAACGGAGGGACGGAACTTCTGCGGCAATGGCCAGTCTGTAAACGCCTGATCGAGCTCATTGTCATCCCCCTGTTATCGATTGTCGCGGACGGGTCTGTCCGGCGTTTCCGCGTTGAACGCAAACTCTGCCCAGCAGAACGGAAGCGGACTCCGCTGCTGGTTCTTGATCGGTATTTTCGGGTGGTTCTCCTTCTTGCGACGGTCGTGCTCAACCCTCGCCCTATCAATCACGCTGCCGTCAATTACTCAACCGATACCTGCTCAACCGATACTCGCGCGTTTGCTGGGCATGGCTCGATATGCAGTTCGAGGTTTCGCTTCCGACTCCGTTTCGTTTCCGAAGTCCGCTTCTGACAGACGCTTTGACGCTTGCAACTTTGACGTTCGCAACTTCGACACGTGCAGCTTCAACTCCGGCAGCGTGACGCGCGCCCAGCCTGGATGCGTTCGAAAGAATGATGCCCGCCTGCGGGCAAAAGATTCTCGCGCTCATGCAGGATGAGTGTGCGGCGCTCCTTATTGTGGAAGCCCCGGAACAATCCGGATGGATAAAAAATACACGGGCCGCCGTTGCCCGCAACGGATTTTCAAGCACTGCCGGTGTGCGCTTGCTCGCGCATGCCGCACCGGTTTCGCGCGGCGACAAGGTATATTGATGCAAGATGTTGAATCGCTATGCGGATTCTTTTGTCGCGGCGGCCGCGCAGCACGCCGCGGCGGCGCCAATTTTTTTCCCCTGCCGATTCAAGAAATGCCTGTCCCCAAGGGATTTTCGGGGGAACGCGGCCGCTATCCAGGTAAGTCTCTCGTGTTGCGCTGTTTTTTATGCGCAGGCGCGAGGCTCTTGCAGCGCGCGGGCGGCACCGCCGCACCATGCGCACGCGGAATCCTGTCCAGCAAAATCTTGCGCCGGATCATCTTCCCAAACCGGCGTGACGGATTTGCGACAGTCGGATGGCGGCTGCGGTGACACGCGGCCGCGGCCGCCGTCAGGATGGCGGCGACATAAACAAACAAAGCCCGGCGGTCGTGCCGGGCTCGTTCGAGCTGAGATGGTTGCGGCCGTTTCGATCGGCGCGCGATCGCGGTGCGGCGCGCTATTTGCCGAGCTTGGCGATGCGCTGCGACAGGCGCGACACCTTGCGGCTCGCGGTCTTCTTGTGCGCCACGCCCTTCTGCGCCGCACGCATGATGACCGACTCCGCCGCCTTGAGAGCGTTGGCGGCGGCGGGCTTGTCGCCGCTCTTGATCGCCTCCTCGACGGTGCGGATCGCCGAGCGCATCCGGGTGCGGCGGGCCTTGTTGACGGCGGTGCGGCGCGCAATGACGCGTGTGGCCTTGCGGGCGGATTTGGTGGTCGCCATGGCTCTATGGCTCTCTCGCGGAAAATGATGTTGGCGGGCTTATAGAGAGGCCGCTCCGGGGCGTCAACGGCTGGCCGGCGCGCCGGATGGTGACTTGCCGGCGCTCAGGCGCCGAATAGTGATTTGCCGGCGTCAGGCCGCCTTGCCGGCGCGCGCTGCGTCGTAGCCGGCGACCACCGCGGCGCGGTCGGCTGCCGGGAACGGCGCGAGCGGCGGCTTCACCCGGGCGAGCGCGGCGTCGCCGTGAATATGCGCGAGCAGCGCCTTGACGCCGCTGACCAGCGCCTTGCCCTCGAACAGCCGGCGGATCGCGACCGCGGTGTCGAGCGCAGCCTGGTCGCCGTCGGCAAAGGCGCGCGCGCACAGATCGGCATTGAGATTGGCGGTGGCCGAGATGCAGCCGGCGAAGGCGCCGGCACGCGCCTCGATCAGGCAGGCTTCGGTCGAGGGGAACACGGCGAAATCCGGCGACAGCGCCGCGGCCGCGCGCGCATAGGCCATGTCGCCGGAGGAATCCTTGAGTCCGACGATGCGCCGGCCGTGAGCGTCGAGCAGCCGGCGCACCAGCGCCAGGTGCCAGGGCAAGCCCGACTGCGCCGGGAAATGATAGAGATAGAGCGGGATCGGCTGTGCCGCGGTGGCCGCGGCGATCTCGCCGATATAGGCGGCGAGCCCGTCGTCCGGCACGCCCTTGTAATAGAACGGCGGCAGCACCAGCGCGCCGCCGAAGCCGAGCGCCGCGGCGTGCCGCGTCAGCGCCACCGCGTCCGATACGGCGGCGGCGCCGGTGCCGACCATCAGCCGGCCGAGCGGCAGCCCGGCCTCGCGATACGCGGTCATCACCGCCATGCGCTCGGCGAGCGAGAACGAGGTCGCCTCGCCGGTGGTGCCGAGCACGTTGAGGCCGTTGCAGCCGTTGTCGAGCAGGGTGCGGGCGAGCCGGACCGCGCGCGCGGTGTCCGGCGCGCCGGCCTCGTCGACCGGCGTCACGATTGCGGCGATCACGCCGGAGAGGGTTTGCGCGGTCACGATCGTGTTCTCCTCTCGAGGTATCCGGACGGGGTCCGGCTTTCTCTTATCCGCTCACATTATAGGCCGCCAGCGCCGCCATATTGACCAGCTCGCGGTCCTTGGCGCCGAGCTGCACGATCTGCACCGGGTGGTCGAGGCCGACCAGCAGCGGCCCGATCACGGTGGCGCCGCCGAGCTCCTGCAGCATCTTGGTGGAGATCGAGGCGGAGTGGAACGCCGGCATCACCAGCACATTGGCCGGTCCCGACAGCCGACTGAACGGATAGGCGGCGGCGAGCTGCGGGTTCAGCGCCACGTCCGCCGCCATCTCGCCTTCGTATTCGAAATTGACCCGCTGCTGGTCGAGCAGCTTCACCGCCTCGATCACGCGCTGCGAGCGTTCGCCGGGCGGATGGCCGAAGGTCGAGAACGCCAGCATGGCGAGCCGCGGCTCGTAGCCGAACCGGCGCGCCACGCCGGCGGCCTCGATCGCGATCTCGGCGAGATCGTGCTCGTCCGGCATCTCGCACACCGCAGTGTCGGCGACCAGCACGGTGCGGCCGCGGGCGACCACGATCGACAGGCCGATCAGGCGGTGGCCGGGCTTGGGATCGATCACCCGCTGCACCTCCTCGAGCGCCACCGAGAAATTGCGGGTCACGCCGGTCACCATCGCGTCGGCGTCGCCGAGCGCGACCATGCAGGCGCCGAAATGGTTGCGGTCCTGGTGGATCAGCCGCTGGCAGTCGCGGAACAGATAGCCTTTGCGCTGCAGCCGCTCGTACAGATAGTTGGTGTATTGCACGGTGCGGCGCGACAGCCGCGCATTGGTGATCGTGATGCCGTTGCCGATCTCGACGCCGGCATTGCGCGCGTTCTCGCGCACGATGTCCTCGCGGCCGACGATCAGCGCGGTGCCGAGCCCCTGATGCACGAAGCTCGCGGCGGCGCGGATCACCTGCTCCTCCTCGCCCTCGGCGAACACCACGCGCTTGGGCGAGCGCCGCAGCCGGGTGAACACCTGCTGCAGCACGCTCGCCGCCGGGTCGCGGCGCGACTGCAGCGCGTGGCGGTACGCCTCCATGTCGGTGATCGGCTTGCGCGCCACGCCGGTGTCCATGGCCGCCTGCGCCACCGCCGGCGGCACCGCCGAGATCAGCCGCGGATCGAACGGCACCGGGATGATGTAGTCGGGGCCGAATTTCGGCCGCATGCCGTAGGCGGCGGCGACCTCGTCCGGCACGTCCTCGCGCGCCAGCGCCGCCAGCGCGCGCGCCGCGGCGATCTTCATCTCCATGTTGATGGTGGAGGCGCGCACGTCGAGCGCGCCGCGGAAGATGTAGGGAAAGCCGAGGACGTTGTTGACCTGGTTCGGATAGTCGGAGCGGCCGGTGGCCATGATGGCGTCGTCGCGCACCTCGGCGACCTCCTCCGCGGTGATCTCCGGGTCGGGATTGGCCATCGCGAAGATGATCGGCTTGTCGGCCATCGAGGCGACCATCTCCTTGGTCACCGCGCCCTTGGCGGAGAGGCCGTAGAACACGTCGGCGCCCTTCAGCGCATCGGCCAGCGTGCGCGCCTCGGTCTTGACCGCATAGGCCGACTTCCACTGGTTCATGCCTTCCTTGCGGCCCTCGTAGATCACGCCCTTGGTGTCGCACAGGATCAGGTTTTCCGGCCGGAAACCGATCGAGCGCAGCAGCTCCAGGCAGGCGATGCCGGCGGCGCCGGCGCCGTTGCACACGATTTTGGTGTCTTCCATCTTGCGACCGGTGAGGTCGAGCGCGTTGAGGAGGCCCGCGGTGGCGATGATCGCGGTGCCGTGCTGGTCGTCGTGGAACACCGGGATGTCGAGCAGCTCGCGCAGCTTCTGCTCGATGATGAAGCACTCCGGCGCCTTGATGTCCTCGAGATTGATGCCGCCCCAGCCCTTGCCGAGCAGCTTCACGCAGTTGATGAAGTCGTCCGGGTTCTCGGTCGACACTTCGAGGTCGATGGAATCGATGTCGGCGAAGCGCTTGAACAGCACCGCCTTGCCTTCCATCACCGGCTTGGCGGCGAGCGCGCCGCGGTTGCCGAGCCCGAGAATGGCGGTGCCGTTGGTGATGACGGCGACGAAATTGCCCTTGGTGGTGTAGTCGTAGGCCTTGCCCTCGTCTGCGGCGATGGCGAGCACCGGCACCGCGACGCCGGGCGAATAGGCGAGGGACAGGTCGCGCTGCGTCGCCATCGGCTTGGTGGCGATGATCTCCAGCTTGCCGGCGCGGCCTTCGCTGTGGAAGTCCAGCGCCTCCTGGTCGGTGAAGGTCGGCCGGCTGGCGGGTATCTTGGCCATGAACTGCGTCGCTCCTCAAATGCCGGCGGCGGCCGGGGCCGGCACGTTAGCGGATGGAACCGCCGCGGCTCAAGGGAACCGCGTCCGGCAGCGTCCCGATGCCGGCTTGAACCGTGCCGGGCCGCGCGTTAGGGGAGGCGTCCCGTAGGCGATGACGGTCTTGCCATGATCCGTTTTCTGTTCCGGCTGATCGGCCTGATGTGCCTCGCGGCGGCCTTCGTGCTGCTGATCTACGACGGCATGCGCTCGATGGCGAGCAATGCGCTGGCGCTGACCTCGGTCAGCGAATTGTGGGACACCCTGCAGTCGACCGGCACGCAGAATTTCCAGCGTCTGGTGGAGAGCTATGCGCCGGGCGTATGGGAGGCAGTGCTGGTGCCGGTGCTGTCGGCCCCGAGCTGGGCGGTGCTCGGCGTCGCCGGCATCCTGCTGATGATGCTCGGCCGCCGCAAGAAGCCGCTGATCGGCTACGCGCGCTGACGCGCTGACATGATCGTGAGCGCGGCGTGCCGGCTGTGACAGGCGGACGTGGCTGTGCGATCCTATATCAGGCGCATCCGATCAGGAGGACGCTCGATGTTCATGCTCCGCAAGAAAGCCGAGATGCCGAGCCGCGCCGAGGCCCTGCCCGGCCGCGCCGCGCCGCTGCCGACCGCGCGCACGCATTTCGTCAATCATCGTCCGCTGAAAGGGCCTTATCCCGCGGGCAGCGCCACCGCGATGTTCGGGCTCGGCTGCTTCTGGGGCGCCGAGCGCAAGTTCTGGGAGCTGGGCGAGGGCATCCACGTCACCGCGGTCGGCTATGCCGGCGGCTATACGCCGAACCCGACCTATGAAGAGGTGTGCAGCGGCCGCACCGGCCACAACGAGGTGGTGCTGGTGGTCTACGATCCCAAGGCGATCTCTTACGACCGGCTGCTCAAGACGTTCTGGGAGAGTCACGACCCGACCCAGGGCATGCGCCAGGGCAACGACATCGGCACGCAATACCGCTCCGGCATCTACACCTTCACGCCGGAGCAGAAGCGCGCCGCCGAGGCGTCGAAGGCCGCCTATCAGGCGGCGCTGGCGGAGAAGGGCTATGGCCCCATCACCACCGAGATCGTCGCTGCGCCCGAGTTCTATTTCGCCGAGGACTATCACCAGCAATATCTGGCGAAGAACCCCGCCGGCTATTGCGGGCTCGGCGGCACCGGCGTGTCGTGCCCGGCGGGGACGGGCGCCGCGCTGAGCGCCTGAACTGCGCGCCGCGCGGCCTGCGTCCCCGCTGCGGCCTGACCCGCATCACGGGTGGAACAGCAGCGTCAGGAACACCAGGAACATCACCAGGTGCACCGCGCCCTGCAGCATGTTGGTGCGCTCGCCGCCGAAGGTGATGACCGAGACTAGGAAGGTGATGCCGAGCAGCATCATGCCTTCCGGGCTGACGCCGAGCACGATGGTCTTGCCCATGACGAGGCCGATCATCAGCACCGCCGGGATGGTCAGGCCGATGGTCGCGAGCACCGAGCCGAGCGAGATGTTGACCGAGCGCTGCAGCTGGTCGCGGCGCGCCGCCTGCACCGCGCCCATCGATTCCGGCGCCAGCACCAGCACCGCGACGATGACGCCGACCAGCGCCACCGGCGCATCCACCGCGGCGACGGCGCGCTGCACGATCTGGCCGAGCTCTTCGGTCAGATAGACCGCCGGCAGCAGCGTCAGCACCAGGTTGACGGCGTGGTGGCCGACCGAATGCGGGCTGTGGTGCTCGACCGCCTCCAGCGCGCCGTTCGGGTCCTTGAAGAAGGCCCGGTAGCGGCGGGTCTGCATCGCCAGGAACACGACATAGAGCGTCAGGATCAGCGTCGCGAGGATCACCGCTTGCGGCGGCGACAGCGTCGGGCCGCGCGCGAACACCGTGAAGTTCGGCAGCACCAGCGTGATCGACGCCAGCGGGATCGCCACCGAGAGGAAGGCGCGCGCACCCGGCAGGTTGATGTCCTGCTCGTAATGGCGGAAGCCGCCGAGCAGCAGGCACAGTCCGATCACGCCGTTGATCATGATCATCACCACCGCGAACACCGCGTCGCGCACCACCGGCGTCGCGCTGTCCTCGCTGGAGATCACTGCGGTGATGATGAAGGCCACCTCGATGATGGTGACCGACAGCGTCAGGATCAGCGTGCCGTAAGGCTCGCCGAGCTTCTCGGCGAGGTGCTCGGCATGCCGGACCACGCCGAACGCGCCCCACAGGATCGCCGCGAACAGCCACGCGAACAGCAGCAGCGTCAGCGCGGTGCTGGTCGCGGCCTGTGCCAGCCAGGCCTTGCCGAACAGCACGAACAGCAGCGCCGACAGCCAGACCACCGGCAGCTGCGGCTCCCGCCGCAGCCAGCCGGCGGAACCGGCCTCACGTTGCGGCGTTTGTGTGCGGGCAAGAGGGGCTGCGGCGGGCGGGACTGGCGCCTTCGCATCATCGGGGGGCAGCGGCATTGGCGGGCTCATCCATGAAGCGCAGCGGCAACGGCAAGGGGGCGGGCAGCGCCGTCGAGCGCGGGCTCGAATATGTCATCTTCCAGAGCCGCTGGCTGATGGCGCCGTTCTATCTCGGGCTGATTCTCGGCCTGATGCTGCTGCTGTATCATTTCCTGATCGAGTTTTGGCAGTTCGCCACCGGCATTTCCGGCCTTGAAGGACGGCAGGTGATCCTCGCGATCCTCGGCCTGATCGACCTATCCTTCACCGGCAACCTGATCCTGATCGTGATCTTCTCCGGTTACGAGAACTTTGTCTCCCGCATCGAGGTCGAGACCAGCGACCGGCCGGCCTGGATGGCGAAGATCGATTTCGGCGGGCTGAAGCAGAAGCTGATGGCCTCGATCGTCGCGATCTCGGCGGTGGAGGTGCTCAAGGGCATCATGCAGCTCGACGAGCCGGACCATTCGCGACTCGCCTGGCTGGTCGGCATCCACGGCATGTTCCTGGTGTCGCTGCTGGTGGTGGTGGTCTCCGACCGCATCAGCGAGGTCACCGAGCATCCGAGTGAGAGCCCCAAGCAGGCGCGCACCGCCGGCACCGGCAAGGCGTGAGCGGCGGCATCGCCGCCGCGGGTCAGACTTTATTAACCATATAAAGCGTTAATCCGACCTGACTTTACCCGGCAACGGCTTGGATTCTCGGGCCCGGAGTCTCGGTTTGGATCGTCCCATGCGGGGAGCCCGCCCTCTGCTCGTTCTGGCGCTTGCGGCGCTGGCCTGCGGCTGCGCGCGGCAGGCGCCGCAATACGTCATGATCGATCCCGCGACCGGCCAGCAGGTCGGCGTGATGGCGGCCGCGCCGCCGCCGGCTGCCGCGCCGGCCCCGTCCGCGGCACCGCGCTCCGAGGGCCGCGGCCTGTTCTCGTCGCGGCCGGCATCGCCGCCGCCGGCTCCCGCCTATTATCCGCCGACGGTGATGCAGGCGCCCGGACCCGTCGCCGCGGCGCCGGCGCCCGCGCCGAGCTATGCGCAGCCCTATGGCACGCAGGCTTACGCCGCGGCGCCGACCAGCTATCAGGAGCCCTACACGCTCGACGCCGGCGACAAGCTGCGCATCGTGGTGTTCGGCCAGGACGGCATCACCTCGTCCTATCTCGTCGATGCCGGCGGCAACGTCACGCTGCCGCTGATCGGCTCGGTGCCGGCGCGCGGCCTCACCACCGCGCAGCTGGCGCAATCGATCGCGGCGCGGCTGCGGCAGGGCTATGTGCGCGATCCCAAGGTGACCGTCGAGGTCGAGGTCTACCGTCCGTTCTTCATTCTCGGCGAGGTGACGACGCCGGGACAATATCCCTACACGCCCAACATGACGGCGGAGACCGCGGTGGCGATCGCCGGCGGCTTCGGCCCGCGCGCCTCGAAGTCGACGGTGAAGGTGACGCGCAACCTCCCCGGCCAGCAGTTCTCCGGCGAGGTGCCGCTGAATTTCCCGCTCAAGCCCGGCGACACGGTGCTGGTCAAGGAGCGCTGGTTCTAGCGGCCGTTACCGGCCGGCGGCTGCGGCGTCCTATTTCTTCACGTCCTATTTCTTCAAATGTCGGCGCAGGAAGTCCTGGGTGCGGCCCCAGGCGATGTCGGCGCTCGGCTTGTGATAGCTCGCGCGCTCGTCGCAGTGAAAGGCGTGGCCGGCCTCGTCATAGATGAACACCTCGGCCTCCGGCCGCTTGGCCTTGATGGTCTCGACGTCGCTCAACGGAATGCTCTGATCCTGCGCGCCGAAGTGGAGCTGCACCGGCACCTTGGGCTTCTCGTCGGCGAATTTGGCGATGGCGCCGCCGTAATATCCGACCGCGGCGGCAAGGCCGCTGAGCCGGGTCGCGGCGAGGAACGCGACGCTGCCGCCCATGCAGAAGCCGACCACCGCCACCGGCCCCGCGGACTTCACCGCGTCGATCGCGGCCTGGGTATCGCGCAGCATCGCGTCCCAGTCCGGGTTGGCGATGAATTTGCGGGCATGGGTCACCTCGTCGGGCGAGTAGCCGGACTGGAAGTTCTTCTCCTGGCGGTCGAACAGCGCCGGCGCGATGGCGGCATAGCCTTCGCGTGCGAAGCGGTCGGTGACGTTGCGGATGTGATTGTTGACGCCGAAAATCTCCTGGATGACGACGATGCCGCCCTTGGGCGCGCCTGACGGATCGGCGCGATAGGCGCCGAGCGCGAAGCCGTCGCTGGCGGTGAGGGTGAGATGCTGGCTCAACGGAACCTCCCGGAGTGAACTGCAAAGTCGGCAAACGGTAGCGTAAAGCGCGCGCGCTTCACAAGCGCGCGCGGTCACGAGGCCGGCGTCAATCCGAACGTCTGCGCCAGCAATTCATAGGAGCGCACGCGCGCGGCATGGTTATGCACCATGGTGGTGATCATCAGCTCGTCGGCCTGCGTCTCCGCGATCACGGCCTCGAGACGCTGCCGCACGCTGTCGGGCGCGCCGACCACCAGGCGCTGGCGATGCTGCGCGATGCGCTCGCGGTCGATCGGCGCGTAATCATAGGCGGCGGCTTCCTCCGGAGAGGCGAGCGGCAGGTATTCGCCCTTGGCGCGGCGGACGAAATGCAGGTCGGCCGACGTCGCGAGCCGTTCGGCCTCCGCCGCGGTGTCGGCGCAGATGACCGCCATGGTGAGCATCGCGCAGGGCGTCTGCAGTTGCGACGACGGCCGGAAGCCGTCGCGGTAGAGCCGCATCGGCGCCGCCGGATTGAAGTTCGAGAAATGTGCGGCGAAGGCGAAGCGGGCGCCGATCTGCGCGGCGAGCCGCGCGCTGTAGTCGCTCGATCCGAGCAGCCAGATCGGCGGCAGCGGCACGTCCGCCGGCATCGCACGGATCGCATGATAGGGATGGCCGGGCGGGAACGCCCGCGTCTCCAAGAGCATCAGCTCGTGGAAGCGGTCGAGGAAATCGTCGGCCTCGCTGACGTCCTGGCGCCGCCGCAGCGCATAGGAGGTGATCTGGTCGGTGCCCGGCGCGCGGCCGAGCCCGAGATCGATGCGGCCGGGATAGAGCGCCTCCAGCACCTTGAAGCGTTCCGCCACCATCAGCGGCGCGTGGTTCGGCAGCATCACGCCGCCGGAGCCGACGCGGATGCGGCGGGTCTGCGCCGCGACCTGTCCGATCATGATCTCGGGCGCGCAGCTCGCGATCGTCGGCATGTTGTGGTGCTCGGCGAGCCAGTAGCGGGTATAGCCGAGCGCGTCGGCGGCGCGCGCGAGGTCGAGCGTGTTGCGCAGCGCCTGCGCCGCCGGCGCGCCGGTGACGACCGGCGACAGATCGAGGATCGAGAGCGGGATCATCGCCGCCCTGTTTAGCGCAGGACGGCGTCGATGGCACCGCTGCGGCGCCATGACGGCTCGTTTCCGTGCGCCGGGTCACGCAAAATTTTGCCGGCCGCGGCGCCGGTTGGCTAAACTGCCGCCGAGGCGGGCGACAGATGGAGAGCGATGGGAATGACGTCCGTGAGCGAATGGAAGGTTCCCCCCGGCGTGCAGCCCCAGCCGGGCGACTATGGCTATGACCTGGAGCGCGCGCTGTCCGCGGTGGTCGGCCTGCGCGCGCTGGCGCCGGCCGACGCCTTCACCGCCGAGACGCTCGGCACCGAGCGCGCCGGCAACGGCGTGCTGATCGGCGACGGCCTGGTGCTCACGATCGGCTATCTGATCACCGAGGCCGAGACCGTCTGGCTGCATCTCGGCGACGGCCGCGTCGCCCAGGGCCATGTGCTCGGCATCGACGGCGAGACCGGCTTCGGCCTGGTGCAGGCGCTGACGCGGCTCGACGCGCCGACGCTGCCGCTCGGCGATTCCTCCCGGCTCGATGTCGGCGAGCGCGTGGTGGTGGCCGGCGCGGGCGGCCGCACCCGCTCGGTCGCGGCGCGCGTCGCCGCACGGCAGGAATTCGCCGGCTACTGGGAATATGTGCTCGACGATGCGATCTTCACTTTCCCGGCGCATCCGAACTGGGGCGGCACGGCCCTGATCGGCCCGGCCGGCGAATTGCTCGGCATCGGCTCGCTGCAGCTCGAGCGCGCCCGCGGCGTCGACAACGAGCATCTCAACATGATCGTGCCGATCGACCTGGCGAAGCCGGTGATCGGCGACCTCGCGCGCTACGGCCGCGTCAACCGGCCGGCGCGGCCGTGGCTCGGCGTCTATTCGACCGAGATCGAGGACAAGGTGGTGGTGATCGGCATCGCGCCGAACGGACCGGCTGCGCGCGCCGAGCTCAAGACCGGCGACGTGCTGGTCGCGGTCGGCGGCGAGAAGGTCACGGCGCTGGCGCCGTTCTACCGCAAGCTGTGGTCGCTGGGACCGGCCGGCGTCGAGGTGCCGCTGACCATCCATCGCGACGGCGTCACCTTCCACGTCCGCGTCAATTCCGCCGACCGCGCCCGGTTTCTCAAGGCGCCGCGGCTGCATTGACGGGCGATTCCGTTAATTCCCGGCCGCCGCTTTAGGAAGTGTTGACTGCGCCGCTGCTAGCCTGCCCCGGAACAGCAGCGAGGCCGGCCGGCATGAATGCCATCCAGATGGAGAAGCTGATCGAGGGTCTTGCCATCCTCGTGGTCGACAGCAACTCCTACACCCGCAAGCTCACCCGCATGATGCTGACCAATGTCGGCGCCAAGGTGATCTACGAGGCGGCCGACGGCGTCGAGGCGCTCAGCGTCATCCGCACCGCCAATCCCGACGTGATGATCCTCGACTGGGACATGCCGGTGCTCAACGGGCCGCAGGTGATGCAGATCGTGCGCTCGCCGGGAAATTTCCCGCGTCCCAATCTGCCGGTCATCATGCTGACGCGGCTCGGCTACCGCTCGCGGGTCAATGCCGCGCTGCGGCTCGGCGTGCATGAATTCCTGGTGCAGCCGACCTCGCCGGGCGCGCTGCGCGACCGGCTGATGTCGATCGTGGTGCGGCCGCGGCCGATGGTGCGGATCGGCAAATATTACGTGCCGAAGCCGCGCGTGCTCTTGAAGAAGACCGACCTCCTGGCGGCGGCGCTGTCGGCCTATCGCAACAACCAGTCGTTCACCTCGACGCTCAGCTCCGGCGCCTTCGCGCAGGCGCCGGACGGCAGCAGCATGCATTGAGCGGCCGCCGGGTTCCCCGGCATGCGCATCGCTGTCGCCGCGGTGCGCTGCGCTCTGATGCCTGCCATCAAGCCTCATTATTTGTGAGGCCGGATGCGTTGTGGTTCGATCGCCCGGCATCAGTGAACGGTTTGCGCGCTGGCCGTGGCCGCGTGGGAATGGGCGATGTCGATCCAAACTCGCCGTTACGACACTCCGGCGGAGCGCGCTGACGCGGCGTCTGCGCCGCCGCTGTCTGCCGCTGATATCCTCGTCAGGCAGCTTGCCGCGGCCGGCGTCGACTATTTCTTCGGCAATGGCGGCACCGATTTTCCGCCGATCGTGGAGGCGTTCGCGCGGGCCGCTAAGACCGGCACGCCGGCGCCGAAGCCGATGGTGGTGCCGCACGAAACCGCGGCAGCGGCGATGGCCTATGGCCACACGCTGATCTCCGGCCGACCGCAGGCGGTGATGGTGCACGTCAATGTCGGCTCGGCCAATGCGCTCAACATCGTCCTCAATGCGAGCCGCGACAACATCCCGCTGCTGCTGTTCGCCGGCCGCACGCCGTTCACCGAAGCCGGTCCGGCCGGCACGCGCTCGCGCTACATCCACTGGGGACAGGAAATGTTCGACCAGGCCGGCATGCTGCGCGAGGCGGTCAAGTGGGACTATGAGTTGCACCTTCCGCAGCAGATCGGCGATATCGTCGCGCGCGGCATGGAAGTGGCGATGACGGCGCCGCGCGGGCCGGTCTATGTGACGCTGGCGCGCGACGTCTTGGCGGCGCCGGTCCCGGCCCTTGCGCCTGCGCCGATGCGGGCGGCGCCATCCGAGCCGCATCCCGCTCCCGCGGTCGTGGCGAGGATCGCGGAGCGCATCGCCGCCGCCGAGCGGCCGCTGCTGATCACCGCGAATGCCGGGCGCACCCGCGAGGGATTCCACGCGCTCTCGGTGTTCGCCGACCGCTTCGCCATTCCGGTCGTGTCCTTCAACCCGCGCTATCTCAACCTGCCGAGCTCGCATCCGATGAATTTCGGGTTCGAGCCGCGGCCGCTGCTGAGCGACGCCGATCTGGTGCTGGTGCTCGACTGCGACGTGCCGTGGATTCCGTCGCTGGAAGGACCGCCGGACGATTGCTGCGTCATCCATGTCGCGGAGGATCCGGCTTTCGTGCGCTATCCGATGCGCAATTTTCCGAGCACCTTGTCGCTGACCGCCAATTCGGTCGCCGCCATCCAGGCGCTGAATGCGGCGCTGGCCGAATGGATGCCGCCGTCCGACCGCCGCATCCTCACGCGCCGCGCGCGGCTCATGGAGCGGGCGAAAACGGAGAAGGCGAAGACGCGATCCGCGGCGCCGGCCGTCCCGCCATCCACCGGCGCCGTCACGCCCGAGTGGATCAGCGCCTGCATCGCCGAGGCGGTGGGCGACGACGCCATCATCGTCAACGAATATCCGCTGCGTCTGGCGCATTGCCGGCGCGAGCAGTCCGGCAGCTATTTCGGCCTGAGCCCGGCCGGCGGGCTCGGCTGGGGCTTCGGCGCCGCGCTCGGGGTCAAGCTGGCGGCGCCGGAACGGCTGGTCGTCGCCACGCTCGGCGACGGCGCCTATATCTTCGCCAATCCACCGGCGTGCCATTTCGTGTCGCAGGCGCACGACATCCCCGTACTGGTCGTCATCTTCAACAACCAGCTCTACGGCGCGGTGCGCAATGCGACGCGGGCGATGTACGGCAGCGGCGAGGCCATGAAGGAGGGCGGCCGGCTTCTCGCCGATCTCAGCCCCGCGCCCGCCTATGAGCGCTATGCGGAAGCAAGCGGCGGCTATGGCGAGCGGGTCGACCGCGCCGCGGAGCTGCCGGCGGCGCTGCGGCGCGCGATCCATGCGGTGACGGTCGAGCGGCGTCAGGCGCTGCTGAATGTCATCTGCGACTACTGAGGCGGGCCGGCCTGCGCCTGCCTGAACAATAAGCCTGGAGAAACGACGGGAGGACCACCTATGACGTCAGCGATATCGGCAGGATGGCGGCGGCCCTCGGCCGTGCTCGGTACCGTATTCGGCACCACCATGCTCGGCGCCACCATATTTGGCATCGTGCTCGGCGGGATGCTGGCGGCGGACACCGCCGCCGCCCAAACCTATCCGGATCGGCCGATCAGGATGATCATCCCGTTCCCGGCGGGCGGATCGAACGACATTCTCGGGCGCATCGCCGGCCAGAAGCTCCAGGAGGTGCTCGGCCAGCCGGTGGTCATCGACAACCGCGCCGGCGGCGGCACCCAGATCGGCACCGATGCCGGCGCCCGCGCCGAGCCCGACGGCTACACCATCCTGCAGGTGGCGTTCCCGTTCGGTGCCGGCCCGAGCATCTATTCCAAGCTGCCCTACGATCCGCTCAAGGACTTCGCGCCGATCGTGTTCTACGGCGAGACCTCGAACATGCTGGTGGCGAAGCCGACGCTGCCGGTGACTTCGGTGCGCGAATTGATCGCCCTCGCCAAGGCCAAGCCCAAGGTGCTGAACTACGCCTCGGCCGGCCTCGGCACGTCGAACCATCTCGGCATGGAGCTGTTCAAGACCATGGCGGGCATCGACCTCGTGCACATTCCCTACAAGGGCACGGCGGTGGTCGACATGGTCGGCGGCGGCAATATCGACGTGATGTTCGACAACACGCCGAACGTGCTGCCGCAGGTGCAGGCCGGCAAGCTGCGCGCGCTGGCGGTGACCACGGCGCGGCGCTCGGCGCTGATGCCGGACCTGCCGACTGTCGCGGAAGCCGGGGTGCCCGGTTTTGAGCTGATCGGCTGGTACGGCTTCGTCGCGCCCGCCGGCACGCCGCCGGCGATCATCGACACGCTGAACAAGGCGGTCAATAAAATCCTGGTCCTGCCCGACGTGCGCGCGCGGCTGGCGCAGCAGGGCGTCGAGCCGCGCGGCGGCACGCCGGAAGAGTTCGCGGCGCATCTCAAGTCCGAGGTCGAGAAATGGAAGCGGGTGGTCAAGGAAGCGAACATTCCGGCCGTGAACTGACCGCCGATGAGTCCATGCTCGGACCGGCAAGGCCGGACGCGAGCATAGGCGAGCATGGGCGAGCATGGCGAGCATGGGACTGAGCGAAAGAGGCGGCGTGTTCAATCCGCATCGATCATGCGATAGGGTCGAGGCGATGCCGAATCGGCAATCGTGAACGGGCCTCGTGCTCGGTCGGAGGGGCGGAGGGGACAATGCTCAATCGTCGTTTGTTCTGCGGCTGCGCGTCAGTCGCCGTGCTCGCCGGCATGGTGTCGAAACCGGCGCAGGCCGCGCCCGCGCAATGCGAGGTGTTCACGCCGGAGCGGCAGAAGGCCGTCAGCCCGGCCGAGGCGATCGAGCGACTGAAGAGCGGCAACGAGCGCTTCGTCCGCGGCGAAACCATCAATTGCGATCTGATGAAGCAGGTCAAGGAGACCGCGGCCAAGCAGGCGCCGTTCGCGGTGGTGATCGGGTGCATCGATTCCCGCGTGCCGCCGGAGCTGGTGTTCGATCAGCGCATCGGCGACATCTTCTGCGCGCGCGTCGCCGGCAATTTCGTCAACACCGACATCATCGGCAGCGTCGAATTCGCGACCAGGATCGCCGGCGCGCGCGCCGTGGTCGTGCTCGGCCACAGCGAGTGCGGCGCGGTGAAGGGCGCCATCGACAATGTCCGGATGGGCAATCTGACGAGGATGCTGGCCAATATCCGCCCGGCCGTCGCCGCGACCAGGACTTCGGGCGACCGCAGCTCCAAGAATGCGGCTTTCGTCCAAGGCGTCGCCGACACGAATGTCCGGCTCGGGGCGCGCGAACTGACGGCGCGCAGCGCCATCCTCCGCGAGCTGGTCGAAGCGCAGCAGCTCGTCATCCTGCCGGCGATGCATGACCTCGCGACCGGCCGCGTCAGCTTCGCCGCGGAGGGCTGGGACAAGGATTTGCCGCGGGCGCACCGAGCCCGCCATCGCGCCGCCGCAGCCGCCGGTCCGGTCTCTCCGTCGCCGGTCTGACCGCTCTCGCTGTATCGACGGTGTGCCGTGCATGAACCTCTCCGGCGCGTCCTGCCGGAGAGGTTTTTTGCGCGACGCCGCGCCGCGGCTTGGTACGGCGGCGCCGGCGGGCGACGCCGAGCGAGGTCGAGTCGCAGGGTCGCGCTGCAGCGACCGTGGTTGCGTGAGGACGGATCGCGAGCCGGACGACGGGGGTTATCCTTCGAATCTGGGCGCGAAAGGAACGGCCCTGTCATGCTCACGCGCATCCTGGTTCTTCTCGACGAGATGCCGTCGTCCGCAAGCGCGCCGCCATGCCTTGCGTCTCGCGCGCGAAACCGGAGCGGCCGTGACGGGACTGGATGTCCTGATTGCTTACGACGGCAGCCTGCCGGGATGCGCGCGGTCAAGTTGTTCGCCCTGTTCGGTCTCGGCCGGAATGTCCGCATTCACGTCACCGCCGTCGACGCCGATCCCGAGCGCAGGCGACGCGCGGCGTCGCGGACTATCTGAGAAGCCACGACGACCGGGTGGAGAGTCATCCGACGGCATCGGGTGCCGATCCCGCCGCGGTGCTGCGGGTGCAGGTCGCCGACTGGAAGATCGGCACGCTGGTGATGGGTGCCTATGGCCGGCGCGGGCTGCGGACGCTGTTGTTCGGTTCGACGACGAATGCGCTCGTCACCACGCCGCCCTGCGCCTTGTTCCTTTATCATTGAGCGATGATGCCGGCGCTGCGGGCTTCCGCCGTGCCAGCGCACGCGCCTCCGCAGGCCGAATGAGGCGCGTCGCGCCATTGGCTGAGATGAGAATAGAAAAACTGGCGCGCCCGGCGCGATTCGAACGCACGACCTTTGCCTTCGGAGGGCAACGCTCTATCCAGCTGAGCTACGGGCGCCTGTCCGCTTCATAAAGCAATGCCCGGATGGCGGCAACACAGCCGGGCGGGCGAGGTGGCGGGCCGTCCTGGCCGCGGCGCCGCGGCGGCCCGATCGCAAAAACCCCGCTACGGTGGGCCTTTTGCGCGCCCGCCCGGCTGCTTTTGTGGGGAAAGCCGCGATTTTATTGACAAAAAGCGATTCACGGCGGGCGGCGAATCTCCTAGTGCTTGCGGCGGGGCGCAATTCGCGCTCGAGGAGCTCGAAATACGATGGCAGCAAAAGCAGGCGCCAAGGGCGCAGCGAAAGCCTCCAAGCCGGTCACCCTCAAGGATCTGGCGAACAGGCTTGCCGAGGATCATGAACTCACCAAGAAGCAGGGCCAGGAGATGCTGACGAACCTGGTCAGCCTCATCACCAAGCACCTGAAGAAGGGTGAGCGGGTCAAGATCGTCGGTCTCGGCGTGTTGCAGGTCCGCAAGCGCGCCGCGCGCATGGGCCGCAACCCGATGACCGGCGAGCAAATCCACATCAAGGCCAAGAAGAAGGTCGCGTTCCGCCCGTCCAAGGAGCTCAAGGAAGCGATCTGATCGCTGTTCCCGGTTTCCGAAAAGCCCGCCGGCTCCGCCGGCGGGTTTTTTATTCGCGCAGCCGGTTCCATCGTCGGGCATGGCGGGACCGCCTTTCGGGCGCTTGCCCACCCGCGGAGGGGTCTATAATGAACCCGCAAACAATCGGACGGCAGCAGGAGCAGCGCATGGCGCAGGCGGCGGAGCGGCGAGGCGGGGGGGCGGTGGCGAGCCTGAAGGATTCGGCGTTTGTGTGGGAGGATCCGCTCGATCTGGAGCATGATCTGTCCGAAGAGGAGAAGATGGTGCGCGACACCGCGCGCGGCTATGCCCAGGACAAGCTGATG